>Ga0265293_10005070_pt1 | contig 22451 bp, 19 predicted proteins | sample Munlanlewell138R_FD_192505 | JGI IMG/M metagenome (GOLD analysis project Ga0265293, IMG submission 192505) | Leachate microbial communities from a municipal landfill in Southern Ontario, Canada - Leachate well 138R | ecosystem: Engineered > Solid waste > Landfill > Unclassified | place: Canada... | reverse complement strand
CTGTTCGCCGCTCTGAACGAGCAGCAGCTCAAGACGGTCATGGAGACCATGCAGGAGGTCAATATCGAGGAAGGGCGCATGCTGTTCGAGCACGGCCAGCCCGCGGACCGCTTCTATCTGCTGCTGGAGGGTCAGATCAAACTCTACCGGCTGTCGGAGGACGGTGACGAGAAGGTCATCGAGATCGTTCGTCCCGGCGAGACCTTCGCCGAGGCCGTCACCTTCATGTCTGGCAAGTTCTATCCCGTGAATGCGGACGCGCTGGTCAAGAGCCGGCTGTTGGCCTTCCCCAACGCGACCTTTCACGAACTGCTGAGCAACTCGGTCGATACCTGCTTCCGGCTGATGGCGGACATGAGCCAGCGCCTGCACCGCCGGCTGAACGAGATCGACAGCCTGACGCTGCACAATGCGACCTATCGCCTGGTGAGCTTCCTGCTGGCCGAGCTGCCGGAGGGCGTGGTGGCATCGCAGGAGATCGTGCTGACGACGCCCAAACACGTCATCGCCTCACGCCTGTCGATCAAGCCTGAGACCTTCTCGCGCATCCTCACCAAGCTGTCGCGCGACGGTCTGATCGTGGTGCGCGGCAACAGCATCGTCCTCGAGGACCTGCCGCGACTGCGGGAATTGGTGGAGATCTGATGTCGGGCGCCCGGATGCGGGCCCGCGCCGTGAGGAGTGAGGAGTGAGGCGTGAAAGGCAAACCCTTTTTGGCCACGGAAGCACACGGAAAAACACGGAAAAAATACTCCGTTAAAACCCCCACGCGGCCACATGCCGAGGTGCGGCAAGCTGTGGCCATGCAGACCGCGCCACGGTGCGTCGCTGGCGCCGACGCACCCTACACCCTCGGATGAGACTGTACGCGATCCCCAGACTGCAGCTGTACTTTATGGAGAGGTAAATGCTTCTTTATTACTAGGGCCTGTTAACACTATTCGCACCGCGGCGACGGCGGCCCATAGGCCGCGAGCCAAGGCGCGCCGAGCGCAGTGTACTGAACGTACATAAGTGAGGCGCAACACCGGCTCGCGGCCTATGGGCCCCGTCCCTCCGGGTTGCGCCCCAAAAGCTGCCAAGCCGCGTTGCTCGTCGTTCATTTGGAACAACCAAACTTCTCTCCTCGCGCCTTGCCTGGCAGCTTTTGGGGCAGCAACGCCGCGGTGCGAATAGTGTTAACAGGCCCTAGCTAGATATGGTGCTACAGCGACTGTAACTTCATTCTGTGCAGGTGACGGTTGGTCATGACGGCACACGGTTGCCGAATAGACAGTTTTTACAATAACCTTTTCCGTGTTGTTCCGTGTATTTCCGTGGCCAATGGGGTTTTGCCTTTAGTCTGTCCCCGGTCCATCCAGCCGCCATCTTTCACCACCCAGTGATCCTCGGTTTGAGCACTGGGCTTTTACATTATTATTTTTCCGTGTTGTTCCGTGTGCTTCCGTGGCCAAAAAGGTTTTTGGGTTTTACTCCTAACGCCTCACGCCTCACGCCTCACGCCCCATGGCACGATCTGCATGGCCAAGAGAGTTTGTGAATTGAGATCCCCCAATTCGGATCCCCCCGGACGTGCGACTGGATATGCGACTAGATGTGCGATACCAGGCGGGCATCCGGCACGCGCAGCCGCACGGCGTTGGCGATCTCGAAACGGATCCCCATGATGGGTCGGATGGAGACCCACAGCAGATTCAGCTTGAGATTCAGCTCGGCGAATACCACTGCATGCTGAAAGCAGGCGAGTGCGGCATGGATGTCGTGCATGGCCTGCTGGATGAGCAACTGCGGCTTATCGCGCAGGCCCGGGATGATCATCATGAAGTCGGACAGCGCCTTACCGTTTTCGTCCACGGCGGGGGCACGCTTGCCGAGCGGCTCCGCCGCATCCATGAAGGGGAAGAGCGACAACCTGGGTAAGTTCATGCTGGGCAAGCTCATGGGCGTTCTCCCGGGACTGTGCCTGATCACGCGCCGAGTGGCCCCTCGGATACTACGCCAGACCGCCGCGCCGCGAAACCGCACAGCGTGCGGGTCCCGGTCCACTCAGGCGGTGAGCGCCGCACTGACCCGCTGCAGATGCCCGCGCACTTGCTGGGCGAGTTCCGCAACACCTTCTTTTTCCACCAGCTTCAGTACCGCGACGGGATCCATGAAGGCGACCGTGACCGCGCCGTCGGCCTCCTCACGGACCACCACGTTGCAGGGCAGCAGCAGACCGATATCCGGATCGGCACTGAGCGCCTGGTGGGCGAGCTTGGGATTGCAGGCGCCGAGAATCTTGTAGGGGCGCTGGTCGATGTCGAGCCTCTTCTTCAACGTCGCCTTGACATCGATCTCGGTCAGCACGCCAAAGCCCTCCTTCTGCAGTTCCTCGGTGACACGCTGCACTGCCTGCTCGAAACCACCCTTCACCTTCACATTGAAACCGTACATCGCGTGCTCCTGTGACCAATTGCATTCAACCTGGAAAAAGCGGTTCACCACGAAGGACACGAAGGACACAAAGCAAACCCAAGAGTTACTTTGTTGCAGCGCTTCACCCCCCGGGTGAAGTGCTGCGAAAGCCGGAGTGTCTGTCTTTACCTTGGTGTCCTTCGTGTCCTTCGTGGTGAAAATGAGTTGTTAAAGTTCAACCAATAGCCCATCGACAGGCCGCCCTCAGGCGCGATACAGATCATCGCGGCGCAACGGCAGCGGCTGCGGCGCATGACTGTGTCCTGCCAGAATCTGATACACGCCCAGACTGCCCTGCTGGAAGTAATGCGCCGAGCCGGCCATATACAGGCGCCAGATACGCCGTACGATCGGGCCGACCAGCGCGTCGGCGCGCTCGCGGCTGGCCTCGAGCGCCTGCAGCCAGCGCCGCAGCGTCAAGGCATAGTGCGGGCGCAGGCCTTCGACGTCGAGGATCTCGAAGCCCGCCTGCTCCATGGCCGTTTGGACCGTGCTCACGCGGGTGAGTTCACCGTCGGGAAAGACATACCGGTTGATGAAGCGCTGACTGGCGCAGTCCACCCAACCGCAGTCGTTGGTGATGCCGTGGTTGAGGAACAGGCCGCCCGGTGCGAGCAGACGCTGCACCGCGCCGAAGTAGTTGGGGAAGTTCTTCACGCCGATGTGCTCGAACATGCCCACGCTGACGATGCGGTCATAGTGGGCGTCGGGCGGCAGGTCGCGGTAGTCCCGCAACTCGATGCGCACGCGCTCGGCAAAGCCCGCGCGTGCGATGCGTTCGCGGGCGTGATCGCACTGCGCCTCGCTCAGGGTGATGCCGTGCACCTCAACGCCATAATTACGTGCCGCCCACAGCGCCAGTGCGCCCCAGCCGCAGCCGATATCCAGCAGGTGCTGACCGGGTTCGAGACGCAGCTTGCGGCAGAGATAGTCGAGCTTGTCGCGCTGCGCTTCCGCCAACGACTGGGTGGTGTCGCGGAAATAGGCGCAGGAATACACCATCTCCGGATCGAGCCACAGGCGGTAGAAGTCGTTGGAGACATCATAGTGATGGCGGATGCTCGCCGTGCCGTTGGCGCGCGCCGTGCCGTCGGCCTGTGACGTCTTCAGCGCCGCGTACGAGTCCGCGCGCGGCAGGCGCAAGGCATTGAACGCCAACCGCAGACGCTCCCACCGTCCGGGCTGGCTGCGTTCCAGGAAATCGACGATATCAAAGGCGATGTCCATCCGGCCGTCGACCTCGACCGCACCCAGCAGATAGGCCTCGCCCAGACGCACCAGATCGCCGCGCAGGAACAGATCGCGCAAGGGGTCAGGGTGGCGGAAGGTCAGGGTCGCGGGTGCATCGGCGCCCCCACGGACATAGCTGCCGTCCCACAGCCGGACGGCGACCGGACCGCTGTAGCCGCGTAGTAAGGCATGCAACAGTCTGCGCCCCACTTCGACGGGGGCCTCGACGGGTGCCTCGATTGGCAGCCCGATCGGGGCGGTCGTGAATTCATCCAGAGATTTATGCAGTTGCTTGTGTGCCGGCATCGTTATCCCTCCGTTGTCTCGTCGCCTGTGCAGGTTGTGCGACGGTCCATCTGTGGAGATAACTATAGACAAAAGACATCCAATGTCCGGCGGCGCGGGACCGAGGCAGACGGCGGGATTCCGGCGGTTGATGTGCGGAAAATGGTACGCCGCTCAGCGCGTATCGGTCAGACGACGCTGCGCCTCGCGGTATTTGGCTGCCGTCTTCGCGATGACTTCGGGGGGCAGTCTCGGACCGGGTGGGGTCTTGTCCCAGTCCAGCGTCTCCAGATAATCGCGCACGAACTGCTTGTCGAAGCTCGGCGGACTGACGCCCGGTCGATACGCCTCCACCGGCCAGAAGCGTGAGGAATCGGGCGTCAGCACCTCGTCGATCAGCACCACCCGGCCGGCGTCGTCCAGGCCGAACTCGAACTTGGTGTCGGCGATGATGATGCCGCGCGCCAGGGCATAGTCGGCCGCTTCCTGGTAGATGCGCAGGCTGATGTCACGCACCTGCGCGGCGATGTCCGCGCCGAGCAGGTCCTGTACCCGGGCGAAGTCGATGTTCTCGTCGTGGGTGCCGAGCTCCGCTTTGGTCGAGGGTGTGAAGAGGGGTTCCGGCAGGCGGTCGGCCAGCACCAGGCCGGTGGGCAGCGGGATGCCGCAGACCGCGCCGGTTCGCTGATAATCCTTCCAGCCCGAGCCGATGAGATAACCCCGCACAATCGCCTCCACCGGCAGCGCCTTGAGCCGCTGCACGACGATGGCGCGGCCCTCCACCTGGGCGCGCTCGGCGGGATCGGGCAGCACCTGCTCCAGTGGCAGGTCGACCAGATGGTTGGGCACGACGGCACGCATGCGGGCGAACCAGAAATTGGATACCGCGGTCAGCACCGCGCCCTTGCCGGGAATCGGCTCGGGCAGGATCACGTCGAAGGCCGACAGCCGATCGGTGGTGACGATCAGCAGCTTGTCGCCGTCCACGCCCCCGACCGCATAGACATCGCGCACCTTGCCGCGGTAGACCAGGGGAAGGCTCTTCAGGTCGGATTCGTACAGGGACGCTTGCATGCCGCCGCTCCGCGCTGTGGTGTGGTAGGGGAAAGCGCTGCATTGTACCGCAGGGGCGGGGAGTGAGGCGTTAGGTGTTAGGCGTGAGGCGTAAAAACAAAAACCTTTTATGGCCACGGAAGCACACGGAAAAACACGGAAAAGGGTATTGTAAAAAACCGGTTATTCGGGGGCCGCACGCTGCCATGACCAGCCACCACCTACACGGAAGAACCTACAGCCACTGTATTATCATAACTAGCTGTAATTAATGAAATAATTCCCCATCCATAAAAATACAGCCGCAGCCTGGGAACCTCGTACAGTCTCATCCGAGGGCGTAGGGTGCGTCGGCGCCAGCGACGCACCGTGGCGTGGAATTTTGGTGCGTCAGGCTACGCCTCGACGCACCCTACGACCTGGGCTTTTACAAGAGCATTTTTTCCGTGTTTTTCCGTGTGCTTCCGTGGCCATAAAAGGTTTTTGCCTTTACGCCTCCCGCCTCACGCCTCACGCCTTACCCCTCACGCCTCACTCCCCGCCCCTGATCTGCTAAAATCCGCCGTTTCCGCGGTCCCACCGACCCGGCAGAGGGCGCCAACCACATGAGCAAAACACCCCGCATCGGTCTGGTCATGGGCAGTAACAGCGACTGGGAGGTCATGCGGCACGCCGCCGCCATGCTGGAACAGCTCGGCATCGGCTACGAGACCCGCGTGGTCTCGGCCCATCGCACCCCGGACCTGCTGTTCGACTATGCCGCCACGGCGCGCAGCCGCGGTCTGGCCTGCATCATTGCCGGCGCCGGCGGCGCGGCACACCTGCCGGGTATGCTGGCGGCCAAGACCCTCCTGCCGGTGCTGGGTGTGCCGGTGCCCTCGCGCTACCTCAAGGGCCTGGACTCCTTGTTGTCCATCGTCCAGATGCCCAAGGGCGTGCCGGTCGCGACCTTTGCCATCGGCGAGGCGGGCGCGGCCAATGCCGCGCTGTATGCGGCCCAGATCCTGGCGCTCGGGGACAGCGCCGTCGCCGCCCGGCTGGAGGGTCTGCGCAAGGACCAGGAACAGGTCGTCCTCGCGATGAAACTGCCGCCGGAATCTGCCCCACTGTGATCCTACCGGGAGCTACGCCGTGATCCTACCGGGTGCCACCCTGGGCGTCCTCGGCGGGGGTCAGCTCGGCCGCATGTTCGCCCTGGCGGCGCGGGCGATGGGCTATCGCGTCATGGTCCTGGACCCGGACCCCGCCAGTCCGGCCGGCGCCGTCGCCGATACCCACCTGCAGGCCGACTACCAGGACAGCGCCGCGCTGGCCCGCATGGGCGCGGAATGCGCCGCTGTCACCACCGAGTGGGAGAGCGTGCCGGCCGCCACCCTGGAGACCCTGGCCGCGCACTGCCCGGTGCGTCCGGGCGCAGCCGCCGTGGCCGTGGCCCGCGACCGTATCCGCGAGAAGACCTTCGTGCGCGACCTGGGGCTCGCCACCGCGCCGTTCTTTGCCATTCACCGGGAGGCCGACCTCGCCGCCGCCATGGCCGGTCTGCGCCTGCCCGCGCTGCTGAAGACCGCCACCCTGGGGTACGACGGCAAGGGCCAGACCACCGTGAACGATCTCGATCAGGCACACGCCGCCTTCGCCCGGATCGGTGCGCACCCCTGCGTGCTGGAGGAAAAAGTCGACCTGGCCCAGGAACTGTCGGTGATCCTGGCGCGCGGCGCCAACGGCGAGACGGTCTTCTACCCGATCGGCGAGAACGTCCACCGCAACGGCATCCTGCACACCACACGCGTGCCGGGCCGCGTCGCGCCGGCCGTGGCCGAGCTCGCCACCGGCATGGCGCGGCGCGTCGCCGAGGCACTCGATTACATCGGCGTGCTCGCCGTGGAGCTGTTCTTCACCACCGCGGGTGAACTGCTGATCAACGAAATGGCGCCGCGCCCGCACAACAGCGGGCACTTCAGCCTGGATGCCTGTGTCACCTCGCAGTTCGAACAGCAGGTGCGGGCCTTGTGCGGCCTGCCGCTGGGTTCCACGCGGCTACTGACGCCGGTGACCATGCTCAACGTATTGGGCGACCTGTGGGGCGAGCGCCAGCCCGGGTGGCAGGCCGTGTTCGCCCAGCCCGAGGTGAAGCTGCACCTCTATGGCAAGCGCGAGACGCGGGCGGGACGCAAGATGGGGCACATCAACGTACTCGGCGAAGACGCCGATGCAAACTTCGAACTCGCCGAACAGCTGTTCGCGACCTTGAGCGCGGTCGCCGCATCGTAGTACACGGCGGCGCCGCAGTGCATCTTGCTGGCTACGTCTTGCTGTGCCACTGCCGCCACACTGCCACGCTCAGCGTCAACAGCGTCAGCGGCGCGACGAAGAACAGCACCCCGGCGGTGAAGCTTTCCAGTTGCGGGTATTTCGCCGCCGCAGCCACCAGAAACGTGGTGTAGAGCACGTAGTAGCCGAGGAACAGCAGACCCTTCCAACGCGCAATGGAGTAGCCGGTGAAGAAGATCGGCAGACAGGCGACGGCGGTGGCGATCATGATCGGGATGTCGAAGCGCAGGGCGGACGGTGCGACATTTACGCCGTCGGGGGCCACCAGTGCCGCCAGCCCCAGCACCGAGAGGATATTGAACAGGTTGCTGCCGACGATATTGCCTACAGCGAGGTCGCGCTCGCCCTTGATGCTCGCCATCACCGAGGTTGCCACCTCGGGCAGCGAGGTCCCGGCGGCCACGATGGTCAGGGCAATCACCAGTTCACTCACCCCGAAGGCGCGGGCGATATCGACTGCCGCGTCGACCAGCCAGTGCGCCCCCAGCACCAATAGGAACAGCCCGCCGACGATGTAACCCACATCGAGCAGATAACTGCCCGGCGTGCGCGGCTGCGCATCAACTGTGTCCCCGGAAGATGTGTCCGCAACTGCCGCCGCGGCCGTCTGTGATTCCCGACGGCCTTGCACGATGGCTAACAGCGTGTAGATCACAATGCCGGTGAACAGCAGCGCACCGTCGAGGCGACCGATCCTGCCGTCCAGTGCCAGCAACAACATGAGCACCGACGCACCGACCATCAATGGCACATCGATGCGCACCAGCCGCTGTGACACCACCAATGGTGTGATCGCGGCCGACAGCCCGAGGATGAACAGCACATTGAAGATGTTGCTGCCGACCACGTTACCGATGGCGATGTCCGCGCCGGCCTGACCACTCAGGGCGGAACGCACACTCACCGCCAGCTCCGGCGCACTGGTACCGAACGCGACCACCGTCAGGCCGATGATCAGTGGCGACACGCCGATCGCGGCAGCCAGCTGCGACGCGCCACGCACCAACACCTCGGCGCCGCCCGTGAGCAACACCAGGCCGAGGATGAACATCACCACGACTGACAAATCCATAGGTATTTTTTCCCAAGTGCCCCGGATACGCCGTGCGCGTACCCTCAGACCTGGGGTACGTGCACGAGTTCTTCGGTCTCTTTCAAAATGAAGTCGTGGAAGGCCTGTGCCACTGTCGACAGACGCTTCCCCGAGCGATGCACAATGTACCACTCGCGCAACACCGGGAAACCCTCCACGTTCAGCACCACGAGACGCTTGAGAGCAAGCTCCATCTCCAGGGTGTGCACCGACAGCAGCGCGAGTCCCAGGCCGGCCTCGACGCCCTGCTTGATGGCCTCGGTGCCGCTCATCTCGATGGGCGTGGTCGGGGTCAAACCCTTCTCGGCGAACACGCGCTCCATCAGCGAGCGGGTACCGGAGCCCTGTTCGCGCATCAGAAAGGCCTCGCCCTGCAGCCACTCCAACGGCACCTGCGTCGCCGTGGCGAGCGGATGCGAGGGCGGCGCGATCACCACCAGCGGGTTGGGCATGAAGCCCTCCGCCACCAGATCCAGGCCCTCGGGCGGCATGCCCATGATGACGAGATCGGCCTGGTTCTCGCCGAGCGCACGGATCAGACCGGCGCGGTTGGTGACGTCCAGGCTGACGCTGACGTCCGGATGGCGCTTGCGGAACGCCGCCCACAGGCGCGGTACGAAATAGTTGGCGGTGCTCGCCACGGTGATGTTCAGACGCCCGCGCTTGAGGCCCCGCATCTCCTCGAACACCTGTTCGGCCTCGGCCAGCAGCAGGGTGATGGAACGGCTGTAGCGCTGCAGTTCCTGGCCGGCCTCGGTGAGGTACACGCGTTTGCCCAGCAGCTCGAACAACGGCACCCCGGTAGCCTGCTCCAATTGTTTGATCTGCATGGAGACGGCCGGCTGCGTCAGGTGCAGCTCCTCGGCGGCCTTGGTGAAGCTCAGATGACGTGCAACGGCCTCGAAGATCGTGAGCTGACGGAAGGTGAGATTCATGCTGTCTGCCGGGTGGACTGTGGGCGACGTCCGCTCGGCGTTATCGCCGGCGCCAGGCCCGTGCCTCAGCAGCTACTTATAATGATCCACGGCGGTGACGTCCAGTGCGGACGGCCACTGATTTTCACTTTACTTCATCGGCTGCGCACGTCAAAATCGCTTCACCCCGGCGCCGATACGATGCAGCCAGGGCAACCTCCAGAGTGAACGGAATCTATGGCAGCTCATATGCCAGCAGGTCCACTGTCGAATGGCGCGTTGGCGTTTTTCCGCGAATTTCTGAAACACCCTCTGCAGATCGGCTCGTTCATCCCGAGCTCACGCTTCCTCGAACAGCGTGTGCTGGGGGTGTCCGGCATCGGTGCGGCCCGCACGGTCGTCGAACTCGGTGCCGGTACCGGCGGCACCACCCGGGCGATCCTGCAGGCGATGGCGCCGCAGGCGCGGCTGCTGACGATCGAGATCAACCCACGCTTCCATCGGTTGGTGAGCGGTATCGAGGATCCGCGGCTCATTGCCCATCTGGGCAGTGCCTGTGATCTGGAGAATATTCTCGCGCAACACGGGCTGGGTGCTCCCGACGTGGTGATCTCCGGCATCCCGTTCTCCACCATGAGCCCGCATCTGGGATCCCAGGTACTCGCGGCGATCTCCGCCCAACTGGCCCCCAGCGGTCGTTTCGTCGCCTACCAGTGGAGCAACCGCGTGGCCTCGTTGTGCCGCCCCTACCTGGGCCGCGAACGCATGGCGCTGGAACTGCTCAATATCCCGCCCATGCGGGTCTATCAATGGGAGAAGGCCGTCGCCGAAGCCGATGCCGGCCGCGGTGGCTAGCAGGCTACACTCGTTCGTCAGGTCACCCCGTTCCCGTCGTCGGCCACCCCCGGGGCGCCGCCCTCCACCGCAATATAATCGATGCTGATACGGTCGCCCGCGACCGGCCGGAACCAGCTGTCGGCGAATGCCCGGTGGGCCGGATGGTCGCGGTACGTGGGGATCACGGCCTCACCGGCGAAGCGCACCAGCCAGCAATGCCGATATTTCGCGTCGGGGGTCACCGCATCGCCGGTGAACACCCGGCGCACGCCGGGTATGGTGGCGAGGACCTCGCGCCCCTCGCGCATGATATCCGGTACCCGCGCGCGCGCACCCTCCGCGACGTTGTAGACGATGACATGCTCGACCTCGCGCCAGGGCCGTGCCGCGGCGAGCACCTCGTCCGCCCGCCCCGCCGCGCCCCACAGTTCGGTGCAACGTTCGACCTCGGCGGCGATGGCCGCGCGCACATCCTGCACCAGCCCCGTGTACCCAGCACGCGGATCAGCCGCGGCCCGCGCGCGCACGCTGGCGGCGGCGGCATCGGCCAGCGCCGTATAGTAATTGATCTTGGCCACACCACGCCCGATCAGCGCGCGGAACTGCGCATCGCTCAGGCCGGTGCCGCCGTGGATCACCAGCGGGATACCGAGCCGCTCATTGATCGCCGCGAGCCGCTCGAAATCCAGCCGCGGCTCGCCGTGCAGGCGGCCGTGCACCGTGCCGATCGACACGGCGAGAAAATCCACGCCGGTGCGCCGCACGTAGTCGGCGGCCTCCGCGGGCGCAGTGTAGACGATCTCGCCGGGATGCTTCCCGGCGTCCTCGCCCTCGACGCCGGCGACGTAGCCCAGCTCGCCCTCCACCGGGACCCCGCAGCCGCGCGCCATCTCGACCACCGCGCGCGTGGCGGCGATGTTGTCTTCCAGCGGCAGGGTGGCGGCGTCGACCATGACGCCGGTGCAGCCGAGATTGATGGCGCGCACAGCCGATTCCAGACTCGCACCGTGATCGAAATGGATCGCCACCGGCACGCGCGTGCGGCGCGCCGCGGCGACCGTCGCGGCCATGACAAGCTCGAAATCGTAATGCTCGAAATGGGATTCGGCGAGACTCAGGATCACCGGCGCCCGCCGGCGCTCCGCGGCGGCGATGATCGCCTCCAGAAAATCCAGACTTACCAGATCGAAGGCCCCAACGGCGTATTTGTTCCGGTATGCGTGCAACAGCAGGTCGCGCATATCGACCAGCGCCATGACTCACCTCGCATCCATCGTGCTCTGACCGCTTATGGCGAGCCGGCCCCGGTGAGGCGTTCCCTGAGGATGTGCTCCAGGTCATCCAGCACCGTGCCCATCACCAGTCCGGCGTGAATATGATACAGATCGAGTCGGCAGACAACCGGCTCGTGCAACGCGCTGCGCCCGTGCGTATCGAAGCCGTGCCAGGCCAGTACCGGCAGGTCATTGCGTCCCGTATCCACACACAGCCAGCGGTCGTCGTCGAGGACCAGCTCCAGGCCGCGATGTCGCGGCCGCTGCAGCGCGACGCGCAACGGCCGCGGCAAGCGGAGCAACGCAATACGCACCTGATTGTAGCAGGCCGCGTCGACCCGCTTCTCCAGGCGGCGCAGGGGCTGTATGTCGGACTGTATCCACATGGGATCCACCTCCGGCCGCGACCCCGGCGGCCCGTCGTCGCTCATACCGCGTCGGCGCCATCTTCGCCCGTGTCGAATACGCGGCTGGCGCGTATGTCTTCCGCCTCGATCGTGATCAGGTCGATCTTCCGCAGGCCCTTCGCGCCGCTCGCGAACAGGCGGTTGGCCTGGCGCAGGCGGGCACGGTCGAGGGCGTTGCGGATCGAGCGCGCATTGGAGAAATGGCTCTGCTGCATACGCAGCGCGATGTATTCGGCGCAGGCCTGCTCCCCCGCCTCGCTGAAGCGGTAGTTGAGATTGGCCAGCATCAGCTTGGCGATGACCAGCAACTCCGCGGCCGAATAATCAGGGAAATCCAGATGATGGGCAATGCGCGAGCGCATGCCCGGGTTGCTCTCGAAGAACCGCTCCATCTTGTCCTTATAGCCGGCCAGGATCACCACCAGATCATCACGGTTGTTCTCCATGACCTGCAGCAGGATCTCGATGGACTCCTGCCCGTAGTCACGCTCGTTCTCCGGCTTGTACAGATAATAGGCCTCGTCGATGAACAGTACCCCGCCCATGGCCTTCTTGATGACCTCTTTGGTCTTGGGCGCGGTATGGCCGATGTACTGACCGACCAGATCGTCACGTGTGACCGTCACCAGATGGCCCTCGCGCACGTAACCGAGACGTTTGAGGATCTCGCCCATCCGCAGCGCCACCGTGGTCTTGCCGGTACCGGGGTTGCCGGTGAAGCACATGTGCAGTGTGGGCGTCTCGGCGGATAGCTCGAAGCGCCGGCGCAACCGGTCGATCAGTAGCAGGGCGGCGATCTCACGGATGCGCGTCTTCACCGGCTTGAGCCCGACCAGCTCACGGTCCAGCTTGTCCAGCACCTCCTGGATGTTCGATGCCTTGAACTCAGCCTCCAGATCCACGCGGGTGTCATCGTTCAGCAACTGTTGTTCGATGTCTTGCAGCACCGCTTCCACTCCCATCGGCCACCTCCCGGCTCAATCAAAGGTGGCGGGGCCCATCCCTGAGCCACCGCCGCAGACCTGCCTGTCGTCAGTACCGTTCACCCTCTGCCCGGTCAGTGGCGTAGCTGTGGATGGTATAGCGGACACTTCTGCCCCCAACCTCCTGCCGCACCAGGCCGAACCCCGGCTCGTTCTTCGGCCGGTTGACGATGAACGACATGCGCGGTGTCTCCCAGCCGCGCGTCGAATCGAACGCCGTCACGCGCACGTAGTGGCCGGAGAACGTCTTGCGACAGTTGTTGATCTCCATGAGAATGCCGGCCGGGTCCTTGAGATCGAACATGGGCATGCCGTACATCTCCCAATAGGTGTTGCGCGGGTGTGGATCATCGGTGTACTCGACGTTGACTGCCCAATTGTTCTTCAGGGCGTACTTGATCTGCGCAGTGATCTGTTCGTCGGTCAGGTCCGGCAGGAACGAGAACTGCCCCTGGGTTACGCGATTGCCGTGATTGGTCATCATGTTGGTATCTCCTGGTGAGCGTGATCAGACGCTGGCGGTCGCGGTCGGCAGGAAATCTGCCGTATCGGTCGACTCGTAATTGAAGGTGACATCCTTCCACGTATCCAGCGCGGCACGCAACGGTGTGCACCACTTGGCGGCGGCCTCCAGGATCTGCGGGCCTTCCTTGAGATAGTCGCGGCCCTCGTTGCGTGCCATGACCATCGCCTCCAGCGCCACGCGGTTCGCGATCGCGCCGGCCTGAATGCCCATCGGATGACCGATGGTGCCGCCACCGAACTGCAAGATGACATCTTCACCCAGGTAATGAATCAGCTGATGCATCTGCCCGGCATGGATACCACCCGAGGCCACTGGCATGACCTTGTTGAGCGACCCCCAGTCCTGCTCGAAGAACAGGCCGTTCTCGAGACTCATCGGCGTATGCGTGTCGCGCAAAGTGTCGTAGAAGCCCTTGATCATCAGCGGATCGCCCTCGAGCTTGCCGACCACGGTGCCGGCATGGATATGATCGACACCCGCCATGCGCATCCACTTGCAGATCACGCGGAAATTCATACCGTGATTCTTCTGCCGCGAATACGTCGAGTTGCCGGCACGGTGCAGGTGCAGGATCATGTCGTTCTTGCGCGCCCATTTGGCCATACTCTGGATCGCGGTGTAGCCGATCACCAGGTCGATCATGACGATCACCGAACCGAGCTCCTTGGCAAACTCGGCCCGCTCGATCATTTCTTCCATGGTACCGGCGGTGACGTTGAGGTAATGACCCTTCACCTCACCGGTCGCCGCGGACGCCTTGTTCACCGCCTCCATGCAGTACAGAAAGCGGTCGCGCCAGTGCATGAAGGGTTGTGAGTTGATGTTCTCGTCGTCCTTCACGAAGTCGAGACCACCCTTGAGCGCCTCGTACACCACACGACCGTAGTTGCGGCCCGACAGGCCGAGCTTCGGCTTGGTAGTGGCACCCAGCAGCGGGCGGCCGAATTTGTCGAGACGCTCACGCTCTACGACGATGCCGGTGGCCGGGCCCTGGAAGGTCTTCAGATAGGCGACCGGAACGCGCATGTCTTCCAGGCGCAATGCCTTGACCGCCTTGAAGCCGAACACGTTGCCGATGATCGAGGCGGTGAGGTTGGCAATCGAGCCGGGCTCGAACAGATCCAGGTCATAGGCGATGTAGGCAAAATACTGCGCCTCCGTCGCCGTGCCCGCCCCGGTGTTCGGCACCGGATCGACCCGATAGGCCTTGGCCCGATAGAGTTCACTGGCGGTAAGCCGGTCGGTCCAGACCACCGTCCAGGTGGCCGTCGAGGACTCACCGGCCACCGCGGCGGCGGCCTCCTCCGGATCGACGCCGGGCTGCGGCGTGATGCGGAACAAGGCGATGATGTCGGTATCCTTCGGTTGATACTCCGGCTCCCAATAGCCCATCTTCTTATAGGGGATAACACCGGACTTGTAGCGCTCCTTGGCGCTGGTGATCGTTTCGCTTTTACCCATGTCAGCCTCCGCTGTTGTCGTCGACTCAGAAAAGACAGAAAACCCCACAACCTCTACCCTCAATGCCCTGTCGTGCGGTGGATACGGTGGTGGTGAATCGATGTTGCCGAAGCGGGGCTATCAATAACAGTTGATATTTTCGATACTCTGCATAGACGAAACCCTATACAACGGTTCTGCGAGCGATACACCACTACGCCCTCTGCAGTGACGACACGGACTGGAGCTCAAGTCACCGACCACGGATCGCGTCGTCTGCCGGTAACGATGGATGCCGTGAACCGCTTACGAATTTTTCCGGAGGACACGTATGCGCCACAGCACACTGCGACAACTCGAAGTATTCGAGGCCATCGCGCGGCTCGGCAGTTTCACGCGCGCGGCCGAGGAACTGTTCCTGACGCAGCCGACGGTGTCGATGCAGATCAAAAAGCTCACCGACGCGGTGGGCCTGCCATTGTTCGAACAGGTCGGTAAGAAGATTTTTTTGACCGAGGCCGGCCGCGAACTGCATAAGACTTGCCGCGAGGTCTTCAAGGAGCTGGCGTATTTCGACATGGTGGCAGCGGACATGAAGGGATTGAAGTGCGGATCACTACGGCTTGCCGTGGTGACGACGGCAAAGTATTTTGCCCCGCGCCTGCTCGGCCCGTTCTGTCAGCGCTATCCGGGTATCGAGGTGTCGCTCGAGGTGTTGAATCGCGAGCGCATACTGGATCGCCTGCATGACAACGTGGACGACCTGTATATCCTCGGTCAGCCGCCCGAGGATATCGACGCCGTGGCCGATCCGTTTCTGGAAAATCCACTGGTCGTGCTGGCGCCCCCCGACCATCCGCTGGCCGGAAAGAAGAAGATCCCACTCGCGCGTCTCGCCGCTGAACCCTTTCTGCTCCGCGAGCCCGGATCGGGCACACGCGCGGCCTGCGAGCGGTTGTTCGCGGATCACGGCCTGTCGTTGAATGTGCGTATGGTGCTCGGTAGCAACGAGGCCATCAAGCAGGCGATCATCGGCGGCCTCGGCGTGTCGGTACTGTCCGGGCACACCCTGACGCTGGACGCACCGCTCGGACAGTTGGTGATTCTGGATGTCGAGGGATTCCCGATCCCACGCCACTGGTACGTGGTCTATCCGCGCGGAAAACTGCTCTCGGTCGTCGCGCGCACCTTCCTCGACTATTTGAAATCGGCGCCGAAAACGCCGCCGACGCAGCCTCGGCGCCGCCCCAGGGCGGACACGTCCGCTGCCTCACCGAGGCAGTCGGCACGACGCAAGAAGGCGCGATAAATGCGCTGATCCGGGGAGGGTCTATTTGGTAATGGATGCAAACAATACCGGTAGTTTCTCCGGCAGCCGGTCGACGTTGTCGACGATGGTGTAGTTGTTTCTGCCGAAGATGCGCTTGACGTAGTTGTCGGCATTCGGGTCCAGCGTCAGACAGTAGGTCGTTACACCTTTGCCGTAGAGTTCCTCAACCGCCTTCTTGGTATCGTAGCGCAGGTGCTGCGGATCGCGCTCATCGATGTCCGCCGGCGCGCCGTCAGTCACCACCAGCAGCAGCTTGCGCCGCTCCGACTGCTTGAGCAAATGCTGCCCCGCATGACGCAGCGCCGCGCCCATCCGCGTGGACAGCCCGCCGGTCATGCCGGCCAGGCGCGCCTTGACGTCGTCCGTGAACCTCTCCTTGAAGTCCTTGAAGCGGTAATAGTGCACGTCATGACGACCATCGGAATTGAAGCCGTGAATGGCGAACGGGTCGCCGATCCCACTGATGGCGGTGGCGACGAGCGCGCAGGCCTCGCGGGTGAGCTCGATGACGGTCTTCTCCGCACCCAGCATCTTCTCGTTGGTCGACTCGGACAGGTCGAGCAGAATGACCACGGCCAGGTCGCGGCTCTTGATGACGTTGCGCATGGTAATGCGCGGATTGGGTTGCCGGCCCATACGGATCGACACCATGGCATCGATGGCGGCGTTGATGTCGATCTCGTCGCCGTCTTCCATGTTGCGCTGGCGGATCACCCCCTCGGGCTGCAGCATGTCGATGATCTGCCGGATGCGGTGTGCGATCGGACGGTGTTCGATCAGGATACGGTCGACGATCTCCGGATCATTCTTGGGCTGGCGTCGTTCGTACAGCGTCACCCAGTCAGGCCGGTGCAACTGCACCTGATAATCCCATTCCTGATAGTGGAAGGGATCGGAGACCGGCTCCTTGCCTTCCAGTTCATTGATGGTGCAGCCTTCCTGGTCCAGGTAGAAGGGCGTGGTCAGACGCCAGATTTCCTGGGCATCATCGCCGGCCAGCTCGCAGTCCAGTTCGTTGACCATCTCCATGACGCTGACGGTCTTGCGCACCTGCTGCTGGTGCCCGGGCATGAGCTCCGCCTCGCGATCCCAATCGAACTCGGCGAATTCCCACACATAGCGGTTATCGTCGCGGTAGGGAACACGCAGAGTTTCGAGGATACGCAGGCTGGGTACGTCCTTGCGGGCCGCGTAGAGGTTGAACAGTTCCAGGCCCAGGTGCCAGGAGAATTGGCCATCGGTTTTGTTGGCCTCGACGTTGGCATGGAACTTCTCGACGATGGCCGCCACCTCGGCGTCCGCTGCCTTCACGGTGGGATCCAGCAGCGCCAGCGCGATCTGCTCCAGCGCCTCGACGGTGGGGTGCTCCAGTCCGCCTTCACGTGGCACCTGCATGATGGAACGCCACAGCCTGCGCAGCCCGGGGAAGTCCTGCGCGGCACAATATTCGACACGCGCATCCTCTATGAAGCCGATGAACCACATCTGCGCGGGACTCAACTCCTGGGCCGAGATGGATGCGTGCGTGTAGATCAGGTGCGCAGCCAGATGGCCGGCGCTGGCGCGATAGAGCTCCAGCCCCTGGACCTCACCGTAGTTATCCAGCGCATCGGCCAGGTACAGCACCCGCTTGTCGATGTAGGGCTTGAATCCGGATAGATCCGCCTGGGTGGGGCGCAACCAGAAGTCCCGGCCCCAGAGCGCGCGCAGGTAGAAATTGATCTTGCGCTGGACGTCGATGAACAACGTGCCGCGACGCTCCTTCTGCAGTACCGCCTTGGAGTCCTGCGTCTCCAGATTGAAGTAGGCGACCAGGTTATTGAGATCGCGGCGATAGGCCTCGGCACCGAAGTTGGCCCAGCGGCGCAGACCACCGAGTGTGAGCTTGGACAACAGTACATCCATGTGGTTGAACATCGGCCGCAGGCCACGCGGGGCCTTGGCCGATACTGAATGGATGACCTGCAGGTAGCTGCGCACCATCTCTGCATCGCCGAGGCGGCGGGCGGCAGTAGGCAGGCTGGCGAACAACAGCTCGATGACCTCCCCCGAGGTCATCGACGACAGCTTCAGCGCGGCGTGCACCACATCCTGAATGATTTCTTCGCCGACCTCCCTGGCAACCAGTGGCATCTCTTCGAGGTAGGTGACCACCAGCTTGCCGCCACGCCCCAGATCGCACAGGCCCCGCGCGCCCTGCAGGTAGTCGCTCAGGCCGGCCGGCGAAATGACGCGCGCGGCCTCATGAAAGATGTCGTCGAGCCGGTCCTTCAGCTCAGGCGCGGCCTTGACCAGGGTTTCGCGATAGTCGTCGAGATTGATGCTCATGGTTGGTTGTCAGTGAGGCGTGAGGCGTGAGGGGTGAAATCTTCGATGGCCACGGAAACACACGGAAGGACACGGAAAGATAATGATGCAAAAGCCCAGATATCAAGCTGCACGATCACCGACCGGGGTTTTTTCAGATTGAAATCTTCCGTGTTTTTCCGTGTGCTTCCGTGGCAAAAAATGGTTTTGCTTTTCACGCCTCACTCCTCACGCCTCACGCTTCATGCCTCACCCAAAGAACGTATTCACCACCGCATCGAGCGTATCGCGCATGTCCGGGTCGTCGGTCAGCGGACGTACCAGGGTCATGCTGCAGGCGGCGACGGGCTCGACGCCCTTGACGATCAGCTGTGCTGCGTAGACCAGCAGACGCGTGGAGATGCCTTCATCCAGGCCGTGGCCCTTCAGGTTGCGGGCACGGTGTGCGACCTGTACCAGCTTGTCGGCAGTGGCCTTGTCGACGCCGGTCTCGGTGGACACGATCTCGGCCTCGATCTCGGCCTCGGGATAGTCGAAATCGAGCGCGGCAAAGCGCTGCTTGGTCGACTGCTTCAGATCCTTCATCAGGCTCTGATAGCCCGGGTTGTAGGAGATCACCAGCTGGAAATCCTTGTGTGCGGGGAGCAACTCACCCTTCTTGTCGAGCGGCAGCACACGGCGATGGTCGGTCAGCGGATGGATCACCACGATGGTGTCCTGGCGCGCCTCGACCACTTCGTCGAGATAACAGATAGCGCCGATACGTGCGGCCGTGGTCAACGGGCCGTCCTGCCACTTGGTACCGTCTTTGTCGAGCAGGAAGCGGCCGACCAAGTCGGAGGCGGTCATATCCTCGTTGCAGGCCACAGTGATCAGCGGGCGCCCGAGCTTCCACGCCATGTATTCCACGAAACGGGACTTGCCGCAGCCGGTCGGTCCCTTGAGCATCATCGGCATGCGTGCCCCATAGGCACTGGCATACAGGTCGGCCTCGTTGCCGACCGGACGGTAATAGGGTTCTGTCTCGATCTGGTACTGCTTGGCAGCATCGGTCATGGTCATGTCCTAGTCTGTTGGGTAAGGAGTTAGGAGTGAGGAGTGAGGAGTAAAACCTTTAATGGCCACGGAAGCACACGGAAGCACACGGAAAAATAATAATGTACGAGCCCAGGCATCAAGCTGCACGATCACCGACTGGGGTTTTCGCAGATTGAATTCTTCCGTGTTTTTCCGTGTGCTTCCGTGGCTAAAATGGTTTTGCTTTTCACTCCTCACTCCTCACTCCTGACACCTCACCCACAAAAAAACCCCTGACCGGCAACGGCCGACCAGGGGTTTGATCTTCACACCCTGGTGGTGATCAGGCCGTCATGGGACCGCGATAGATCACCATCGACGCGCCCTGGGACTGCTTCAGGTTGTCGTAGCCGACCAGACGCACGTGGTGCTTCGGGTGCGCCTTGTGGCAGGCCTCCGCCTCGGCCAGGATCTTCTTGACGTCGGTCTCGCCGAACATCGGCAGCTTCCACATGTACCAGTAGTGATCGAACGCATTCTCCGTCTCGGTGTGCTCGATGGCCGGATTCCAGCCCTTGCTGACGATGTAGGCGACCTGTTTCTCCATATCGCTGTCCTTCATGGCCGGCAGATAAGAGAAGGTCTCGAACTTGCGACTGGCCGGATCGGACAAGCGGCTGTCGTAGTCTTGCATTTCGCTCATTGTTTGCACCTCATATACTTTTGGTATTCCAGTGACCGTGAAGGCCACTGGCATCAAACTAACTATGGCGATGAGATACAAGGTGCAAGATACAAAGGGAAACCGTGATTTGATTTTCTGAACTTGTATCTTGCCTCTTGCCTCTTGTATCTGGCGAAGCCTTACTTATGCGCCACATCCAGCTTGTCCACCGTATCGAACTCGAACTTGATCTCCTTCCACGTCTCCATGGCGATCTTGAGTTCGGGGCTGTGCTTGGCGGCGGCGATAAGGACGGCCTTGCCTTCCTTCTCGATGGGCACACCCTGATTACGGGCCTCTACACAGGCCTCCAGCGCGACGCGGTTGGCGGCTGCACCGGCGGCATTGCCCCACGGGTGACCCAGGGTACCGCCACCGAACTGCAGCACGGAGTCATCGCCGAAGATGGTGACCAGTGCCGGCATGTGCCACACGTGAATACCGCCCGAGGCCACGGCGAAGGCTCCCGGCATGCTGCCCCAATCCTGATCGAAGAAGATACCGCGACTGCGGTCTTCCTTGATGTAGGACTCGCGGAGCAGATCGATCCAGCCCAGGGTCGCTTCACGATCGCCTTCCAGCTTGCCGACGACGGTGCCGGTGTGGAGGTGGTCGCCGCCGGACAGACGCAGGATCTTGGTCAGCACACGGAAGTGAATGCCGTGGTGCGGGTTGCGGTCGAGCACGGCGTGCATGGCACGGTGGATGTGCAGCAGCATGCCATTGTCACGGCACCAGTTGGCCAGGCCCGTGTTGGCGGTGAAACCACCGGTGATGTAGTCGTGCATGATGATCGGCGCACCGATCTCCTTGGCGTGCTCGGCACGCTTGTACATCTCTTCCGGCGTCGGAGCGGTGACGTTCAGGTAGTGCCCCTTGCGCTCGCCCGTCTCTTTTTCGGCCTTGTTGATGGCCTCCATGACGAAGTCGAAGCGGGTGCGCCAGCGCATGAACGGCTGACTGTTGACGTTCTCGTCGTCCTTGGTGAAATCCAGACCACCGCGCAGGCATTCATACACGGCGCGGCCATAGTTCTTGGCGGACAGACCGAGCTTGGGCTTGATGGTGCAGCCGAGCAGCGGGCGGCCGTACTTGTTCATGATATCGCGCTCGACCTGAATGCCCTGGGGCGGGCCGCCGCAGGTCTTCACATAGGCGATCGGGAAGCGCACGTCTTCCAGGCGCAGCGCACGCACCGCCTTGAAGCCGAACACGTTGCCGACCAGCGAGGTGAACACGTTCACCACCGAGCCCTCTTCGAACAGATCGATCGGGTAGGCGATGAAGGCATAGAAGCAGGTGTCGTCGCCCGGCACGTCTTCGATGGCGTAGGCGCGGCCCTTGTAATAGTCCAGATCGGTCAGCAGGTCGGTCCACACCGTGGTCCAGGTGCCGGTCGAGCTTTCTGCTGCCACGGCGGCGGCGGCCTCTTCACGCGGCACACCGGCCTGCGGCGTGATCTTGAAGCAGGCGAGGATGTCGGTGTCCTTCGGAGTGTAATCGGGCATCCAGTAGGTTTCGCGGTAATCCTTCACACCCGCGCTGTAGGTTTTCACTGCCATGGGTCTACTCCTCAACAGTCATGCAAAAATTCGGTAGGCGTCAGAGCGTGCGTGGCACGCTGGTCGCCGATCGGTGCCGGGACGAGCCGGTTAATGACACCGCTCCTTCCAGTGAGAGAAGTCTACAAGGTAACTTTCATAAATGATATTCAGAGTTAATGATGAATTACATAAATACTATTTATGCAATATCGGGCAGCCAGCGGACCGGTCTGGCGTGTCGACGGTCTATACGGATCGGCACCGGTGGAGCAGCGGTCCTGGGACCACCGTCACACTATAGATAGAACACACGCATCCGCGGCGCCACCCGCTACGACATGACTAAAGTCAAGACGCGGTCGGCCGACGGGGAGTGGTGTGGCCGCCGGTGGCCCGTACACGCAATCGTTTTCCGGGAGGTAGGCCATGCCGCTCGTCCGCAGCGCATTCGTACTCTGTCTGTCGTTCTCCATCATCACCACAGCACCCACACACGCAAACACGGATGATACCCCATCCGTCACGCTCACCTGGGTGGGGTGCGGCATCAGCAAGAAGGCCTATATGGACGAGGCCGCCGCACTCTACGCGCAGAAGACCGGGGTGAAGATCGCCATCGATGGTGGTGGCGCCACCAAGGGTATCCGCCAAGTCAGTGGTGGGGAGGCGGACATCGGGGGCACCTGCCGCTTCACCCTT
>Ga0265293_10005069_pt1 | contig 22453 bp, 18 predicted proteins | sample Munlanlewell138R_FD_192505 | JGI IMG/M metagenome (GOLD analysis project Ga0265293, IMG submission 192505) | Leachate microbial communities from a municipal landfill in Southern Ontario, Canada - Leachate well 138R | ecosystem: Engineered > Solid waste > Landfill > Unclassified | place: Canada... | reverse complement strand
CGAGGGCGCTCCAGGAGGCCGGCGTCGAGTCGATCATGGCGAACTCCAACCCGGAGACCGTCTCCACGGACTTCGACACCTCGGACCGCCTCTACTTCGAACCCCTCGACGAGGAGTCGATCCGCGACCTGCTGGAGAACGAGGCCGGTGACAGCGGTGAGGCGCCCCCCTCGATCGTCCAGTTCGGCGGTCAGACCGCCGTGAACATGGCGCGACCGCTGCACAACGCCGCGCTCCCCATCGCCGGCTCCTCGGCGGACGCCATCGACATCGCGGAAGACCGAGGGCGTTTCGGGACGTTGCTCGCGGAGCTCGACATCCCACAGCCGCCGGGCGCGGCGGTCACGACACTGGAGGACGCCCTCAGCACCGCGCATGCGATCGGCTACCCCGTCCTCGTGCGGCCCTCGTACGTCCTCGGCGGGCGCGCGATGGAGGTGGTGCAGGACGCGAACGAGCTCGTGCGGTACTTCGCCGCCGCGCTCGCGGAGAACACCGGCTCCGTGCTCATCGACAAGTTCCTCGTCGGCCCCGAGGTCGAGGTGGACGCGATCTGCGACGGCGACCGTGTCCTGATCCCCGGGATCATGGAGCACATCGAGCGGGCCGGCGTGCACTCGGGCGACTCGATGGCGGTCTACCCGCCGCAGAACCTCACTGCAGCGCAGCGACAGGCGATCGTCGACTACACCACGAAGATGGCGCTCGGCCTCGGCGTGCGCGGACTCATGAACGTGCAGTTCGTCATCGCCACGGACAGCGACCCGAGCGGCCCCGGCGTCTTCGTGATCGAGGTGAACCCGCGCTCCTCGCGCACGGTGCCCTTCCTCTCGAAGGTCACGGGCGTGCCGATGGTCCCGCTCTCCGTGAACATCATGCTCGGCAAGTCGCTCGCGGAGCAGGGGTACGAGGGCGGCCTGTGGCCGGAGCGGAGCCTCGTGGCCGTGAAGGCCCCCGTCTTCTCCATGCAGAAGCTGGTGGACGTCGACACATTCCTCGGCCCGGAGATGAAGTCCACGGGCGAGGTCATGGGCGTGGACCACACGTTCGAGCCTGCCGTCCGCAAGGCGATGATCGCCTCCGGGCTCGAGGTGAAGCCGGGCACCGGCTTCCTCCTCTCGATCTCGAACCAGACGAAGGCCCAGGCGACGCCGCTGCTGCGACTCCTGCACGACGCCGGCTGCCCGTTGTTCGCCACCGAGGGCACGGCGGCACTCCTCCAGCAGCTCGGCCTCCCGGTCCAGCTGGTCACGAAACGCCTCAACGAGGGGCACCCGAACGTGGTCGACGTGATCCGGGACGGCACCGTGGGCGCCGTGATCAACACCATCGAGGGCGGCCGCGCCGACGTCCGTCGCGACGGCTTCCACATCCGCCGGGCCGCCACGGAGATGCGCATCCCCTGCTTCACCTCGATGGACACGGCGGCGGCGGCGATCAACGCCCTCGTGGTCGCCGGGGACTACGAGGTCGCTCCGCTGATCGAGTACCGGGACGGCCCGACGCCATGATCGACGCGAGCGGCCTCGGCCACCTGAAGGCGGTCCTGTTCGACCTCGACGGGACGCTCGTCGACTCGCTGCCGACGATCGCGGAGGCGATGGCGGAAGCGGCGAGGCTGCACGGACTCGATGCCGACCCCGAGGAGATCATCCCGCGCATCGGCGCGCCCATGGACATCCTCGTGGAGGAGCTCTACGGCGTGAGTCCGGAGGCCGCGGACGCGGTGAACGACGACTACATCCGCCTGTACGAGAGCACGTTCATCCAGCGCACCCCGACGCTCCCGGGCGCGACCGCGCTCCTCGAGGCGCTCCGCGCCGCCGGCCTCCGCCTCGCCGTCGTCACCAACAAGCGCGACGAGGGCGCCCGCCTGATGACCGAGGTCGTCGGCTGGACGGGTATGTTCGAGGTCGTCCACGGCCGCGACTCAGGCGCCCCGAAGCCGGAGCCGGAGGCCGCGCTCGCCGTGCTCCGCAAGATGGGGCTGGAGCCCTCGGAGGCGGCATTCGTCGGCGACACCGAGTTCGACATGAACTGCGGGCGCGACGCCGGCCTCGCGGCGGTCATCGGCCTCGTCGGGTCACGCAGCGCCGAGCACCTCCGGCAGCACGGCGCGACGCACCTCGTCCACGCGCTGGACGAGGTCGCCCCGCTGCTGCTCGGCACCGGGGTCACCCCGTGAGGTCCTTCGTCGCGGAGGTCGTCGAGAGCGAGCGCCTGTACGGGGACACGCACGCCCTCTGGCTGCGTAGCCCGGAGCACCTCGCCGCGGCCGTGCCCGGCCAGTTCGTCATGGCCTACGCGGGCGAGTCCTTCGACCCGCTCCTCGGACGGGCCTTCTCGATCTACCGCCTCCGCGAGGGCGCCCGGGGCCCCGAGTTCGCCATCCTCTACGACGTCGTCGGGCGCGGCACGGACTGGCTCTCGAGGCGTCGCGCGGGCGACGAGGTGCGCTTCGTCGGCCCCCTCGGGCGCGGCTTCGAGCCCCGTGAGCGCGTCCAGAAGATGCTCCTCGTGGGCGGCGGCATCGGCGTCGCACCCCTCATCTGGTTCGCCGACGAACTCGTCGCACAGGGCCGCGAGGTCACGATGGTCCTCGGCGGGCGGAGCGCGGCGCAGATCTACCCGGCCTCGCTCCTGCCCTCGGAGGTGGAGCTCGTCGTGACGACGGAGGACGGCTCCCTCGGCGAGACCGGCCGCGTGACCACACCGTTCGAGCGCCTCCTGCCGTGGTGCGACCAGGCCTTCGCCTGCGGTCCCGAGCCCATGTTCGAAGCGCTCTACAACGTCACGCGTGACTCCGGCACCAACAAGCCCGTGCAGGGCCTCCTCGAAGCCCGCATGGCCTGCGGCCTGGGGATTTGCTACTCGTGCGCGGTCTTCCCCCGGAAGGGCGGGGTTAGACTGGTCTGCCACGACGGACCGATGTTCGACCTCAGGGACCTCTACGCATGAGCCGCTACTTCCAGCTCTCCCTGCTCCCCGTCCCGCTCGGCCTGCTCATCGGGCTGCTGGTCGCCGCCACCATCGTGGAGACCAGCCCCGCCATCCTCGGCTGGGTGCTCTGCATCGGCCTCGGCCTCATGGGCGGCGCGTTCCTCGCCGCCATCGCCAACGGCGACGCCCTCGTCAGCGGCCCCGCCCCCAAGCGCGGCTCCGTCTCCGACGCCCCCTGGCTCAACCGCCCGCCCGAGGATGACGACCGCTAACCGCCGCCCGAGGCCCGCGCGAGCGTTCCGAACGAACGGGTGAGGTAAACCACCGCCGTCCCCCTAGTCTCCGGCCATGCGGATCTTCTCGAAGCGACGCCCACAGGGCCGCCCCGCCCATCCTGACGTCCTCACCCCCGCCGAGTGGCGCGTCCTCGAACAGGTCCGAGCCGGTCGCACCAACCAGGAGATCGCCGACCACCTCGGCGTGAGCCACAACACCGTGAAGACCCACGTCGCGAACATGCTCGCGAAGCTGGACGTGCAGCACCGCCACGAACTCGCCGCCTGGCAAGGCGCCCCCACCGAGGCGTCCCGGAGCGCCCTCGGACGGCTGTCGCTCGCGACCCCGTGGGCCGGACGCATCGCCCTCGTGGGTGGCGCGGTCGTCGCGGGTGTGCTGTTCCTCGTCGCGATGCAGGCGATGGACGAGTCGGGGTCCTCGACGGGCGCGAGTGCCGTTACCCCTGCACCAACCGCCATCACCGTGACACCGGAGCCGACGGAATCGCCGTCACCCACGCCGACGCCGGACGCCTCGCCGCGGTTCGCCCCGCTCACCGTCGGGCCGCCCATCGAACTGCCCGAGGGCGTCGTGCTCTACGTCTGGGGAGGTTGCACCGAGTGCGACGGGCCAGCGCGCACATTGCGCCGTGTCCAACAATCGAATGGCGTGACCGAGGAGCGCACCGTCATGGAGAGGACGGAGCAACCACCTTATCTGCTCCACTCCGGCTGGATCGCGGACGACACGCTTTACATCTTCGAGTGCTCCACCGGCTACTGCGGCCCCGTTGCTGACGTCACGTCCGACGCCTCCGTGACCCTCTATCGGTCCGTCGATGGCGGCACGACGTGGGAGCCGCTTGGGACTCAGCCGTTACAAGAGGATGCCAGGGTCGTGCCTGACCCAGCGAATTGGGGCTTCACTCGCCCAGGTGATACGCCCGCTGGTTCAGCTACCGGACTGTTCGAGGTGGGTGGAATCCCGATCAACCTGACGGTACTCGACAACCGTGGCCTACTGCCGCAAGGCCGTTACATCGTTTCCGAACCTGAGCCCAGCGACGGCGGTCGCCTGGCACTGCGTTGGGTCGCAGACGCCCCGTTCGGATGGGTCAGCTACTTATCGATCTTTGAGTCCGACGGTGCTCACGTGGTGACGTACTCTGGAATCAACGACTCCGGGGCATGGCTGGACGAGGAGCATCTCGTCGCGACGATCTCGTACTGGAGCGGCGGGCCCTACCGGCTGCCTGACATCGAGTACGGACAGATCCCCTCGATCATCGATCTGCGCGATGGGACGGTACGCCCCATCCTCGACCCCTTCGTGGACACCCCGTCCGACCGCAACCAGGTGATGGGCGTGAGCACGAGATAGGGCCGTGTCTCCGCGGCCCATCTCGATTCGTTCTGTCCGAGGATCGCGGCGGTTACAGGATCTGCTTCACCTGGCGGTCGAGCTCGAAGTAGTGGTCGGCGAGGGCGCGCATCTCGATCGAGGTGCTGCCGGCGAAGGCGACGACCTCCACGCGGACGCCCTTCTGCTGGACCACTTCGACGGCGCGGGCGAAGTCGGCGTCGCCGGAGACGATGCAGATGACGTCCACGCGGTCCGCCATCATCACCATGTCCACGGCCATCTCGACGTCGAAGTTGCCCTTGATCGAGCCGTCCGAGAAGCGCTTCAGCGGCTTCGTGACGATGCGGTACTCGTGCGGCACGAACGGCGCGACGAAGCGCTGCTGCTCCACCGGCTCCCGAGGGTCGTCCGAGACGGGCGAGTACGCCGTCGCCCGGACGAGGTCGCGGCCTTCGGTGATCAGCTTGAGCAGCTTGCCCATGTTGATCGAGCCGTCACCCTCGTATCCGTAGATGATGTTCGGCACGTCCACGAACACGGCCACGCGAGGGCGGTACCCGCTGTTCACGATCCGCGTGCCCAGCTGCTCCATGCCTTCGCGCAGCTCGGCGAGCATCGCCTCCTGCCGCGCCACGGCCTCGCGCAGCGCCCCGATCTCGCCGGGGTCGGCGTCACTCGTCGAGGCAGCCCGCCGCGTGCGGCGCACCGGCTTCTCAACCACCTCGGTGGTGTCGGCCGACTCCTCGGGCTCGTCGGCGGCGGACTCGGGAGCCTCCGCCTCGGCCGTCGGCGCGTCCTCGTCGCGGGTGCGTCCCCGGCCGCCCCGGCGGCTGCGGCGCACGCGTGGCTTGTCGTCCTCGGCGGTTTCGGTGTCCGAGGACGTTGTCCGACGCGCGCGCGCCGGCTTCGGTTCTTCCTCGGCATCAGCGTCGTCCGAGGAGCGACGGGAGCGCGAGCTGGACGAGCCGGAGCTCGACCCCGAACCCGATCCGGACGTCGAACGGGAGCTGTCGGAGGCGCGACGGCGGCCGGCGATCATGGAGTCGAGCCGGCGCCGGGGCGCGGTGCCCTCGTCCGAGGCGTCCAACACGGGTTCGGGTGGGGTCACAGAACGCCTGCCTCTCCGGCAAACTGGAGGACGGAGCAGCGCGCAGCGACCTGCTCGGCCAGGTGGATGAATGCCTGAGTCTGCTCCGACTCCGGCTCCGCGACAACAACCGGGACGCCCTCGTCCCCGCCCTTCCGCACGGATGCGGCCAGCGGGATCTCGCCGAGGAACTCGACGCCCAGCGCCTCGGCGGCCTCGCGCGCGCCGCCACGGCCGAAGATATCGCTGCTCATGTTCTCGACCACGCCGAAGATCGGCACGCCCAGCCGGTCGAACATGCCGACCGCCTTCTGCGCGTCCTCGATCGACACCTTGGAGGGTGTGGAGACGATGACCACACCGGCGATCAGTCCCTCCTGCGCCATGCTCATGGAGGCGTCGGAGGTGCCCGGCGGCAGGTCGACGATCAGGTAGTCCAGGTCGCCCCAGTCCACGTCATGCATCAGCTGGCGGACACCGGAGCCGATCATCGGCCCGCGCCACACGACGGGCGTGCCCGGCGGCAGGACGAAGCCGAGCGACACGGCCTTGATCCCGTGCGCCTCCAGCGCCTGCAGCCCCTGCTCGCCTGAGGCGAGGATGCCGCCCTCGATGCCGAGCATGGTCGGGATGTTGGGGCCCGTGATGTCCGCGTCCAGGAGGCCGACGGACGCGCCGAGCCGTGCGAGCGTGACGGCGAGGTTCACGGAGACGGTGGACTTGCCGACACCACCCTTGTTCGAGGCGACGGCGATCACGTTGCGGACGCCCTCGATCGGCTTCGGGCCGCCCTCGCGGTGCGTCGAACGCACCTCGGCGCCCCAGTCGATATCGATGGTGGTGACGCCGAGGGGTGCGAGCGCGGTGCGCACATCGGTGTCGATGGTCTCGCGCAGCGGACACGCGGGAGTGGTGAGGATGAGTTCCATGGTGACGCGGTCACCCTCCACGGAGAGGTTGCGCACCATGTTCAACGAGACGATGTCTCGATGCAGCTCGGGGTCGTTGACGGTCTTGAGCGCCGCGAGGACGGCGTCAGGCGCGACCATTATGGAATCCTTACGTCAAGTACGGGGCTCGTAAGCCCTCGGAACTGCCGCCGGGGCCAGATTCGACGAGACCTGGACCACCGGACCTGTCGGTGCCCCTCGCGGGGCTGTTTGCCGGGGCCGCCAGCGGGGTTGGGAACCATCAGACGGGTTGTTGCGTTATCTCCGCACACCAGTCCGAGACCAGTCCGCTGGAGGGGTGTCTGACGGGTGTTTGGGCTCGCTTTTCGGAGCGGCCAGAATGCCCGGCAACATCAAGTATAGGGAGCGGTTCCCCTAGGGCGAAACGGTGTGAGACGCACACTGTGATGGTGACTTAACTCGGAGTTAGCGAACCAGCGCAGTTGCTTAACAGTCTCACATTGACCGCACTCGGGGCTGCCTCGGATGATCTCTCAGCCGGACGTGCAGGTCCGGTGCGGACCCAACCGGGACCGCCAGGCGCGGAGGCGACGACAGGCTGCACCCTGCGGGGTGTCGTCAACGCACAGAAGGAACGCACAGGATGGCAACGACGAATACCAAGGACATTGAGACCACGCCGGTCGCCAAGGGGTCCTGCGTCCACCACTGGATGATCGACACCCCCAACGGCCGGGAGAGCACCGGCACCTGCAAGCGCTGCGGAGCCACCAAGTCGTTCGCGAACTCGACCGAGCAGGTCATGTGGGAGCAGACGAACACGCTGCGTAACGACCTCGCCCGCCCGACCCGCACGTCCAAGGTGGACGAGTACTCGCTGGCCGACGAGTCGTAGCCCTCTCCGAGGGGTAACCGCGAAGGCGGCGCCGGTGGCGCCGCCTTCCTGCTTCTGCCCTCCGGCCTGCCTCGCGATATCATGGACTCCCCCGATCGAGGAGCCCCATGGATCTGACGGTCAACCTCGCGCCGCGGCACAAGACGGAGCTCCGGCTCCGCAACCCGATCATGACCGCGTCCGGCACATTCTCCAACGGCATCGAGATCGCCAAGCACTACGACGTCGGTCTCCTCGGCGCGCTCGTGTCGAAGGGCACCACCCTGCGCCCACGTCGCGGCAACAACACGCCGAGGACGGCGGAGACCCCCGCCGGGATGCTCAACTCAATCGGCTTCCAGAACATCGGGGTCGGCGCCCTCGTGAAGACGCTCGCCCCCGTCTGGGAGCGATGGGACGTCCCCATGATCGTCAACATCATGGGCGAGACGCTGGAGGAGTACGGCATCCTCGCGGCCCGGCTGGAGGGCGTCCCCGGCGTCGCTGGCCTCGAGGTCAACGTCTCCTGCCCCAATGTGGAGGCCGGCGGTCTTGAGTTCGGCCAGGTGCCCGAGCAGGCCGCGAACGTGGTCCGCGAGGTCGCCGCGAACTCGTCGCTCCCACAGATCGTGAAGCTGACCCCCAGCGTCTCCGACATCCGCCCCCTCGCCGAGGCGGTCGCCGACGCGGGGGCGCAGGGGATCACCGTCTCGAACACCATCCCCGCGATGGCCATCGACGTGAAGCGCCGCCGCCCGGTCCTCGCGACCGGCTTCGGAGGGCTCTCCGGCCCCGCGGTGAAGCCGATTGCGCTCCGGAACGTCTACCTCGCCTCCTCGGTCGTCGACATCCCCGTCGTCGCCTCGGGCGGCGCGATGAGCGGCATCGACGTGGTCGAGTTCGTCATGGCCGGCGCCACCGCCGTGCAGATCGGCACCGCGACCTTCCTCGACCCTGCCGCCCCGTGGCGCATCCTCGGAGAGTTCGAGGCCTGGTGCGCCGCCGAGGGCGTCACCTGCGTGGACGAGATCCGCGGCGTCGCCCGCCGGCGCGACTAGCGCCTCTTCCGCACTAGCCGCGCGACGCTCCGAGCGCGATGATGGAGCAGGTCGGCGGGGCGTAGCTCAGCCTGGCAGAGCGCTGCGTTTGGGACGCAGAGGCCCGCGGTTCGAATCCGCGCGCCCCGACCACTCTTCCCGCCACCTTCGACGGCCGGACCGGGCGGGTCGCGCTACCCCCTCGCCGCCTGCGAGATCCCCAGCAGGTCCGCGTGAAGCTCGGAGGTCGCAGCGGCTAGCATCGTGGACGACTCGATCGTCCACGGATCCCCGTCGATGTCTGAGACCATGCCTCCGGCCTCACTCACGAGCAGGGTGCCCGGCGCCCCATGCAGCGCCCGCACGTGGAAGCAAGCGTAGGCGGAGACTCGCGCAGCCGCGACGTACGGCAGCGCCAGCGTGGTCCCCATCGAGCGGAAGTCCCACCGGTCGGCGAGGATCACCGCCGAGGCGAACCGAGCGGCGTGCGCGCGTCGCGCGTCCTTCGAACCCGCATCATCGACAACGAGTGTCTCCATCGCGGTGCTCGTCTCCAGCCGCCGTTCACCCTCGGCGTCCGTGACCCACGCGCCTCGCCCTCGCTCGGCGTAGAGCAACCCGCCCGTGGTCGGATCGCCGACGGCGGCGACGGTGACCTGCCCACCCTCCACCAGCGCGACGTTCACACAGAACAGAGGGGTGCCGGAGGCGAAGTTCCTCGTCCCGCAGATCGGGTCGACAAGCCAGTACCCACCGGATACGGGGAGATCGCCTCCGCGCTCCTCGCCGACCACCGGCAGTCCGGTCTCTGCCAGTGCCGCCCGCACCGCGTCTTCGACGGCCACGTCCGTCGCGGTCACGAGGTCGCGCACACCCTTCAGGGTGACCTTGTCCGCGCCTGCGCGGGCGAGGGCGATCCTCAGGCCTGCGTCCACCGCGGACAGGGCCGCTCGTGTTTCAGATCGGGGGTTCTCGATCATGCTCGCTCCTCAGTCGGGTCGCGGAGCATAGAGGAACGCGCCGAGAGTTCGTGCGCCTGCCTCGTGCGCCTACGCCGCCTCGCGGCGACGGCGCTCCCCCGTGGTCGTCACGACCTCGGCGAGGAGGGGCCACAGAGGCAGTGCGGCGGACTGTGGGTGCTGCTGGGCTGCGCGGCGGAGCGCCTCCTCGGTGGAATAGCCGGCGCCATCCGGGCGGGGGATGCGCAACCAAGCGACGTCGAGGAGCACGCCTGCGAGGACGTCGAGGTGCTCGCGCGCCTGGGCGCCCGCGAGTCCGTCCCAGTCTCGGCGCACCTGCTCCACGAGGTGGCGCGCGAACAGCTGATCGCGGTCTGTGCTGGGGGTCTTGAAGCGGCGGGACGCCTCCGCGGCAAGTACGAGCCGGAGGCCCGGGAGGCTCTCAGGCGGCAGGCCCACGCGCGTGCCGATGAGGCCCGCCCAGCGCTGGGCGAGGGCGAGCGCGTGCATCTCACCGGTCGTCGCACCGCTGGCGAGCGCGCGGATCAGCGTGTCGCCCAGGGTGCCGCGCCCGCGCAGCACGCGAGGTTGCGCGACGCCCGTGCGCTCGCTCGCCGCGCGCGTCCGCTGGCCGCCCGAGAACTTCGCGTCGTACATCGCCTGGTCGGCAGCATGGAGGAGGTCGGCGGTCGTTGTGGCGTCGTCGGGCGCCACCGCGACGCCGATGGAGACCGCGATGCGCGTGGGAGCGCCCTCGATCCCGTGGTGCGCGTCGGCGAGCGCAGCATGGACCCGCTCCCCCACGGCGAGGGCAGCATCCACGTCCGCGTCCTCCATCAGCACGACGAACTCGTCCCCGCCCGTGCGCGCGACGAAGTCCTCGTGCCGGCAGGAGGCGCGGAGGACCTCCGCCACGACCTGGATCACCCGGTCGCCGACCTCGTGGCCCAGCGTGTCGTTGAACATCTTCAGGCTGTCCATGTCCACGACGAGGACGGCGGACTGGCCGCCCTGCGTCACGCCATGGCGGAGCTCCCCGAGGCGTTCCTGCAGGTAGCGGTAGTTCGGCAGCCCGGTCAGCAGATCGTGCTTCGCGCTGTGGTCCGCGTGCTCGTACAGGCGGAGGCGCTCGATCGTGACCGCGAGCAGTCCCGCGACCTCGTCGAGCGCCACGAGGTCGCGCGAGCCGTACAGCCCCGGGGTGTTCGTCACGAGGGCGAACACCGCCGAGGTACGGTCGCCCTGTCGCACGGGCACCGCGGTCACCTCGCGCGCCTCGTCGCCCAGCAGGCTCCAGTCCAGGTGAGCGAACCGCGCGTCGTCGCGGCGGAAGGTCACGGCCATCCCGGCCTCGATCGGCACGCTCGCGACGGACTGCGCGAGGGCGGCCGGGCCCGGCAACTCGTCCACCTCGGGGTAGGTCGCGTACGGCTCCACCCGCTGCTCGGCCTCGTCGAGCAGGAACATCACGGCGCGGTCGAACGGGAGGAGCCAGCGGACTTCCTCGGAGAACGCGGAGAACGCCTCACGGAGGTTCACCACGGACGCCACGATCCTCGCGAGGTTACTGAGCGCCTGGATATGCGACGCCCGCTCCGTCGCCTGCTGGTACAGCGCGGCCCCATCGAGGGCCAACGAGAGCTGTTCGACGGCCTGCTCCACGATCCGCAGCTGGTCGTCGCGGATCAGGCGCGGCAGCACGACGATCGCGAGGCCGAGCATTTGCCCCTTCGGGCGCATCGGCACCACCACCGCGTAGCGTGAGTGGATCGGGAGGAACGGCACCGGGTCGGCGTCCCCTCGGCGCCACAGGAGCGGCGACCGCAGGCTGAACCATGCGTGCCGCGCATCGCGCCGCTCGAACGGTGGTGGATCCAGCGGACGCCCCCGCCCTCCGAAGCTGGGCACGTCTTCCACCTCATTGAGGTCGCTCAACCGCGGGAGGTACAGCGCCTCGTACGGAAGCAGCCGCTGGAGGGCCGTCGCGAAGCCGTGGTACAGCCGCTCGACGTCCGCACCCGACTGCATCGTGCGCGCCACCTCCGCGAGACCGGTCAGCTCGCGGATGCGCTGCTGCTGGATCGCGACGAACTCGTCCGCCTGCACACGCCGAGCCACGATGTCCGTCACGCGCTCCAGGAGGTCGGTCTGGGAGGCGTCCCATTGCTCGTCCGCGCGCACGCCGACGATGAGCGCACCCGAGAGCGATGGCGTCGCACGCACGGAGGTGTCCTCGCTGCGCTGGAGGCTGAACGCCGGGTCCAGCGAGAGGCTGCCGCGCGTGGTGAGGATGGGCGCGACCGCCAGCGTGGTGTAGCCCTCCGTGGCGAGACGGTCCGAGATCGGCGCCTCGCCCCCGACGCCGAGCACCAGGGGCCGCCCGCGGTCCGCCACCATCCGAGCGAGCGATCGTCCGAGGCCTTCGAGCTCCGACTCGCCACCGCAGGCCTTCGTGCTCCCCGCGACGACCACGTCCCGCGACCCGTCCGGCAGCGACACGAGCACCGCCTCGGACGCCGCGGTGTGCGAGAGCAGGGCTTCGAGGACGGCAGGCAGGGCACGCTCACCTCGCCCGGAGCCGTTCAGCAGGCGCGTGACCTCCGCCAGGAACTCCTCGCGCGACGCCTTCTCGATCGCCTCGCGGTAGAGGCGTGCGTTCTCGAGCGCGACGCCCATCTCACGCCCCACCAGGAGCAGCAGGTGGCGCCCGTCGTCATCGTCACGCAGTGACCCCGTCCCCAGGAGGGCGAAGGACCCGAGCACGCGCCCCTTCGCGACGAGCGGCACGACGTGGTACGGCTCGCCGAGGTCCGGCAACGCGCCTGCGCGTCCATCGTAACGCTCCGCCTCGCCCTCGAGCCGGGTCGAGGAGAGCGGCCGGCCGGTGCGGGCCACCTCCAGCAGGATCGCCTCAGGCAGGCGGGGGGCGTGCAGGTCTTCCGGCGCGACCGTCACGAAGAGGTCGATGACCTCGGTGCCGCGCGGGCGGGTGTAGGCCTGCGCCGCCCGCACACCGAGGAGCCGCGCGACGAGCCGCACGGCACGCTCCAGCGTCCGCGCGTCGTCCATGGGCTCCGCGAGGGCGAACGAGACCGCGTTGATGATCGAGAGATACCGGTTGCGCTCGTCCAGCGCGTGCATCTGGCGATTCACCTCGACGGTGAGCTCGCGGTTCCAGTGCTGGAGCTGCTGCTGTGACCGCTGGAGGTCATCCCGGGTCGTGCGGAGACGCACGACAGTCGACTCCAGATCGCGGGTCGCCTCACGGTGCTCGGCGGCGCGTAGGCGGAGGACGAACGCGGCCGGCGGGAAGCCGAACAGCGAGATCAGGACCGCCTCGGTCATGCCGTATGTCGCCACCTCGGCGGCGTGGTGGACGACCTCCCCGCAGAGGAATGCGGCGGAGATGTTCGCAAACGACGCACCGGCCACCACGGCCGCGGTGCCTCGGGAGTCGTGGAGCCAGAGCGCGCTGTTCGCGACCACCGCGCCGAGGAACACCGGCGCGACCCATACCCACTGCACCACGAAGGCGGCACCTACCACGATCAGGATGGTGTAGATCCAGCGGAACACCACCCGTGTCGGCGTCCGGTATCCCTGGCTCACCCGTTCGATCATCCGGGCTTCAGCCTCGGTCACCACGAGGAAGATGACGGCGAGGGCGATCAGGTCGATCTCGAGCGGCCGTCCGGTCAGCGCGAGGAGGAGCGGCATCCCCAGCATCGCCAGGCCGAGGGCGTGCGCCCCGGAGCGGAGGAAGCGCGGAGCAAGGTCGTGCGTACCGCGCACCGGATCGCGGGCAACGTCAGCAGCGGGGCGTGAGTCCCGCTCGCCGGACGGTTCGTTGTCCGGGCCTGTGACCGCTGGTACGATCCCGCTCATACTCATGCCTGACGGAATACCTCCCTACGTCCTTGTCGCGCGGATCGGCTCGATCCTCGGGATGTCCTTCTCACTCGCCCTCGGCCTGTTGATGCTGATCGGCGGTTGGTGGGTGGAGTCCCTGGTCGCCTTCGCGTTCTTCATCCCCTCGTTCGGGATCATGGCCGCCGTGGAGCGCAAGGCGTCCCGCGACCGGACGGCGGCCATCGCCGCCCGCCAGAACGCCGACGCCTCCTAGGCTCACGCTAGGCCGCCTCGCCCGCGGCGCCCCGCCACCGCTGCTGCCCCACCCCGTCGAGGCCTAACACCCCACCGAGGGCGTCCGCCATCGCCAGGAGCACCTCGGGCGATCCGTTCGCCTCACGCGCTGCCTCGGCGACCACCGCCGCGCCCTGCCGGAGGGCGTCCTCCACGCTCTCCGGTGAGCGTGTCGCCCACTGCGCGACGGCGACACGAAGTGCCCGCGCGAGCCGCTGTTCTGCGGATGCCCACCGGAGGGCCTCGGCGTCCCCGGCGGTCGACACTGCGGAGTCGGCACGCCGCCGCCATCCCCGCTGCCCGAGGCGTTCGGCGACGTAGTCACAGCGTGCCTCGCTGACCAGTTCGTGGAGGCTCTCCTGCTGCACGGAATGGGCGACGACGCCGAACGCAGCCTGCGCGACCAGCTCCCACCCGTCTCGGCAGCGACTGCCGACCTCGGCGCGCTGGTCTGCCGGGACGAGGATGATGCCGCGGGTGACGGGACGGGCACGCCGGGCGGCACGCAGCAGCACGAGGGCGTCCTGCACGGACTGCACGTCGGCGACAAGCACGCCGAACTCGCGCAGACGCATCGCGGCAACCGCACTACTCAGGCCCGCGACGACCTCGACGTTGCCGGGGAGGCCTCCGCGAATGGCAGCCAGGTCCGCCTCGTCGTCGCCGGTGACGAGCACGCGGATCTCAGAGAGCTCGGGCATGGCGCTCCTCTTCCGCCGTAACTATCGGCGGGAGGGCGCGCTCTCCGTATCCAGACAGATCAGCGACGCCCTCCCGGAACCGGGAGGGCGTCATGGTGAGGCCGGCTTGAGGACTACGACTCGGAGATGGTGACGGAGATCATCTGGTCGCCCGGCTCACGGTCGCCCTCGGGGTTGCGGGGGCGGATCTGCTGGACCACCTCGGCACCCTCCGTGATACGACCGAAGGCCGTGTAGCGGCCGGTGAGGTGCGGCGCGTCGCCGAGCATGATGTAGAACTGCGAACCATTCGTGTTCGGACCGGCGTTCGCCATGCCGACGATGCCCTCCACGAACGCGACATCAGACAGCTCGTCCTGGAAGCGGTACCCCGGCCCGCCTCGGCCGGTCCCCGTCGGGTCGCCGCCCTGCGCGACGAAGCCAGGAATCACACGGTGGAAGGTGGTGCCGTCGAAAAACCCCTCCCGCGCGAGGAAGACGAAGTTGTTCACCGTCTTCGGCGCCACGTCCGTCAGCAGCTCGATCGTGAACGAGCCGTGAGGCGTCTCCACGACCGCCGAGTACTGCTTCGACGGATCGATCACCATCTCGGGAGGGGCGTCGTACTGCTTGGCCATGGTCGTCCTCGTTCCTCTGCGTTCGAGTGGGCGTTGGTGAGCTTACGGGGTGGCGGTCGGCGTCGCCGTGGCTTCGGGCGTGCCGGTCGCTTCGCCCTCGGCGGTGGCGGTTGCCTCGGGCGTCGCTTCCCCGGCAGGCGCCTCGGCCTTCTCCGTCTCGACGATCTCGATGTCGGCGATGACATCGCCGCGCGCCGCGCCGGCCGCGGCGGGATCGCGAGGCATGAGGGCGTCCACGACGTCCATGCCTTCGGTCACCCAGCCGAACACGGTGAAATCGTTGTTCAGGTGGGGCGTCGGGCCGGTCGTGATGAAGAACTGCGACCCGCTGACGCCGAGGGAGGACTTCGCCATCGAGAGCGCGCCGCGCTCGAAGTCGATGTCGTTGCTCTCGGCCGTCAGGAAGTACCCCGGCCCGCCGTTCCCGGTGCCCAGCGGGTCGCCCGCCTGCGCCACGAAGCCCGGCAGTACGCGATGGAACGTCAGCCCCTCGTAGAACCGGTTCTGCGCGAGGAACACGAAGTTGTTCACGTACCCCGGCGCGTCGTCCTCGAGCAGGTCGATCGTGACCGCCCCGCCGTTCTCCAGGTGGATGACTGCCTGGTAGTCGACGCCCTCGTCGAGGGCCATCGCCGGCTCGGCGGCGTAGGTGCGGTTGATGACTTCCTCGGTCGGGGTCGCCTCACCGGTGCTGGAGGGCTCCGCGGTCTCGGTCGGGACGGGCTCGGGATCCGCGTCCGGCGTGAGGCCGCCCGCAAACGCCGCCCCGCCCACGCTGAGGATCATGAAGACGATGCCCAGCAGGAACAGGACGCGGCCGTTGCGCTGCATCCAGCCCATGATCCCCGGGAACTCGACCTGCGAGAGGGGCGGCTCATTCGAGTGGCGGCGCCGCTGCCGTGCCCGGTCGCGCCGCGTCTGACGGTTCTCGCTACCCAAGAGGCCTCCGCACGCCGTTCAACGAATTGCCATCCACCCGCCGCGCCACCGTCGAACCTCGACGTGCTCGGTCGAGGTCGAGGTGAGTGTCCGCGCGGTGGGGAGCGGGCGGGTGGTCGGTCACCCTGTGGTCAGTGGTACCCCCGGCAGGATTCGAACCTGCGCTCCTGGCTCCGGAGGCCAGTGCTCTATCCCCTGAGCTACGGGGGCTCGTCTCTCAGTGTATCCAGCGGCTTTCCCGAGGAACAATCGGCGGCTCGTCGCGATCCTCGACGCCCATCGGCCTACCGGCCGAGCCCTCGGAAGAACGCCGCCACGTCCGAGGCGAACAACTCCGGCTGCTCCATCGCGGCGAAGTGGCCGCCACGCGGCGGTTCAGCGTAGTGGACGACGTTGTACGCCCGCTCCACCATCGACCGAGGTGCAGCCCACGGCTCCTTTGGGTACTTCGCGTAGCCGGTGGGCACCTCCAGCCGCTCGGTCGGCCTCGGCGTGCGGTCACGCTCCGAGTAGATCCGGGCCGCCGAGGTGATCGAGCCGGTCAGCCAGTAGATCATCACGTTGGTCAGCAGCAGGTCGCGGTCGAACGTCTCCCAGAGATCGTCGCCATGGTCCGACCACGCCCAGAACTTCTCGAGGATCCACGCGAGGAGGCCGGTCGGGGAGTCGGTCAGGCCGTAGCCCAGCGTCTGCGGCTTGCTGCGCTGGATCCACGAGTACCCCGTCTCTCCTCGTTCGAAGCGAGCACGGAAGTCGAGGAAGGCGCGTTCCTCCTCGGTCGGGTCGTCCGCTGGAGCACCCATCGCGAAGTTCACGTGGACACCGACGACCGCCTCCGGATGCCGCCGCGCGATCAGCGGCGCGATGTGCCCGCCCCAGTCGCCGCCCTGCACCCCGTAGCGCTCGTACCCGAGTTCGAGCATGAACCGGTGGAGGCGGTCCGCGATCCGCTCCGGAGACATCCCGGGCGCCCTCGCGGGTTCCGAGAACCCGAACCCCGGCAGCGAGGGGACGATCACGTCGAACCCCGCCTCCGCCAGGAGGCGGGACGACTCCAGGTGCTCGACGAAGGAGCCGGGCCAGCCGTGGATGAGCATGATCGGCAGCCGGGCCGCGGAGCCGAGGCTGACCATCGCGTGGATCTCGCCGTCCTCGTCCGGCCCGCGGATGTGGGAGCGCTGGTTGAGGCGCGCCTGCCACGCCGGCCAGTCGTAGTCGCGCGCCCAGTACCCGACGAGCTCGCGCAGGACGCCGTCGTTCGTGCCGGTGCTCCACCCCGTGTCCCACCCGATGTCGGGCCACCTCGTCGCGCCGAGGCGGCGGCGGAGGTCATCGATGGCGCGCGGTGAGAACTCGATGCGGAAGGGGCGCAGCTGATCCATGGGCGGGATGGTAGCGGGACGGGCCGCGGAGACGCCTGGTCGGCGAGCCGCCCTGGGCCGCGTCAGGTGGAGGTGTGAGCCAGCCTATGGGACGTCGGGGCGGCACTCCTCGGGCCAACAGGCGAAGAAGCTCTCGCGGTTCGGCATCCGCACCTGGGGGAGGGTCTCGGCGTTGAGTTCGACGTCGTCCTCGATGATGCCTTCTTCGGCGAGGAGCCACGCGACGACGGCGTAGACCTCGTCATCCGAGAGCGAACCGGGGGCGTCGAACGGCATGGCACGGCGGATGTAGTCGTAGACCGTCTCCGCATACGGCCAGTAGCTGCCGATGGTGATCGCCTTGCCCGGCTCCCACGGGCCCTCCTCGCCCACGAGCCGAGGCCCGATCCCACCCTCCGTGCCCGTCGCGCCGTGGCAACGAGCACAGTTGGTGGCGTAGACATCGCTTCCAGCTGCCACTGTGCCGCTCCCATCCGGGAGGCCAGCTCCACCCGGTACGACATCGATGTCGAGCGCGGCGATCACGTCCTCCGAAGCCGGCTCTCCGATCTCCCCACCGCTGCGAGGGCCCTCGCCGGGCGCGGGAGTCGTGAAGGCCTCGGGGCCGGGGCCAGCGGGCGTCCCCTCGGGGTCCTCCCCGTCCTCCGTGGGGGTCGGACTCGCAGTGGCTTGCGTCGCGGTCGCCGTCCCATCCCCGTCGTCGTCGCCGTCGCAGGCCACGAGGGCGAGCGCAAACAGGGCGAGCCCTCCGAGCATGAGCCAGCGCACAAGCTGGGACCCTGTGTCCGCCAGGGGGCCTCGACGCGAGGTCATGCGTCCACGTACCCGTTGGACAGCGTGCCGTCCGGGTGGAGTCGCCACGACTGGATGCCGTTGTAGTGATAGGTGTAGTCCGGGCCTCGGACCTCCAGGAGCGCCTCGCGGGTGGGTTGGACGTATCCCGTGTCGTCGGTGGCGCGACTCATCAGCATCGCCTCCTCACCGTCCCACTCCCAGGGGTGGTGAAAGCGCACGGTGGAGCGCGTTCGGCTCTCACCCAGGAGCGCCGCGTCCTCCCATGTGCTGCCGCCGTCTGTGCTGACCTCGACGCGTTCGATGCGGCCTCGGCCGGACCAGGCGATGCCGCTGATGGTCCAGCGTCCTGCCCCGGCCAGTCCCTGGCCCGGCGAGGGGCGCGTGATGACGCTTTTCGCCTCCATCGCATAGGTGAACTGCCGTGATCGGCCGTCCGGGAGGCGGTCCGTGTAGTGCCGCGTCTCCTCCTTCGTGTAGAAAGGGGCGTCGCCGAACTCGATGCGTCGGAGCCACTTGATCTGCATGTTGCCCTCCCACCCCGGGAGGATCAGGCGCATCGGGTAGCCCTGGGCCGGGCGGATGGGCTCGCCGTTCTGGTAGAGGGCGATGAGGGCGTCCTCCATCAGCTTCTCCACGGGCACGCTGCGCGTCATGACCGCGGCGTCCGAGCCCTCGAACAGCGCCCACGTAGACGCCGGGTCGAGGCCTACGTCCTCGACGATGTGCCGCATCGGGACCCCGACCCACTCACTGGTGCTGACCAGGCCGTGGATGCTCTGCGCCGTGGAGTCCGCGTCTCCGCCGGGATAGCCGGCCAGGCTGTTGCCTGAACACTCGACGAAGTAGATGTGGCTCTCCTGGGGCATCCGCTCCAGGTCCCACAGGGTGTACTGCTTCGGCTGCTGGACCATGCCGTGGACCACCAGGCGGTGCTCCGCCGGGTCGATCATCGCGACGCCGGAGTGGTGGCGCTCGAAATGCAGGTCGGCGGGAGTGATGGTGCCTTCCAGGTCCTGCAGTGGGCTGAACGTCCAGCCCGCTGCTCCCAGTGGGGCATTCGGGTCGTTGATCTGGCGCTGGACGTGCACGAACGGCGACCGCAGGCCACGCTGCGAGAGGCTCATCCCCAGGGTCTTCGTCGGGTCGTCCGGGACGACGATGTCGTCCTCAGAGATCGTCGGCGTCTGCGCGGAGGCGGGACCGAACCGTCCGAGGAAGTACGCCCCGCCGGCGGCGGCCGCACTGGCGAGGAAGCCGCGGCGCGACAGGCCTCGATGTACCTCGGACTGTTCTGACTCGTTGCGGGCCGGCTCAGGTCCGTGCTCGTCGGACATCACGCCCTCCTCACCGCCCCGGAGCGCCGACGGTAAGCAGGGAGGGCCAACAGATCTGTAACCCACCGGCCGGAGTCCTTGCGAACCCGTCATGCCGGCGTGCTACTCGGGCGACGGCCCGACATCTCGGGCGGGAGCGCGCTAGTCCGCCCCTCGGCGCCGGTACTGGATCGCCTCGGCGAGGTGGACCGTCTCGATGCGGTCCGAGCCAGCGAGGTCGGCGACCGTCCTCGCGACCTTCAGCACGCGGTGGAACGCTCGCGCGGAGAGGCCAAGCTGCTGCATCGCACTGTTGAGGAGCGGCTGCGCCTCCGGGACGAGGGCGTCCTGGCAATGCCGGCGCACCTCCGTCGGGCCCATCTCCGCGTTCGTCAGCACTCTCGTGCCGCGGAACCGGTGGGCCTGGCGGTCACGCGCCTCGATCACGCGGGCGCGCACGACCTCGGACCGCTCGCCGGAGGGGTCACCGGTCAGCTCCTTCAGGTCCACCCGCGGCACGTCCGAGAACAGGTCGATACGGTCCATCAGCGGCCCGGACACACGTCGCTGGTACCGAGAGACCGAGGACTCCGGGCAGGTACACACCTTCACGGAGTCGCCGTAGTAGCCGCAGGGGCACGGGTTCATCGCCGCGACGAGCAGGAAGCGTGCCGGGAACGTCACGCTCCCACGCGCCCTCGAGATCGTCACCACGCCGGACTCGAGGGGTTCTCGCATCGATTCGAGGGCGTTCGTGGAGAACTCCGGGAACTCGTCGAGGAACAACACACCGCGGTGCGACAGGCTCACCTCGCCGGGCCGGATGCTGCTCCCCCCGCCGACGAGGCCGGCATGCGAGATCGTGTGATGCGGGGCCCGGAACGGCCGCTCGCGCAGTAGCGGATTCTCTCGGCTGAGGAGCCCCGCGACCGAGTAGATCTTCGAGACCTCGATCACCTCGGGCGGCGACAACGGCGCGAGGAGGCCCGGGAGCGCCCTCGCGAGCAGCGTCTTGCCGGAGCCCGGTGGGCCTTGCATCAGGACGTTATGTCCACCAGCCGCGCCCACCTCGAGCGAGCGCTTCACATGCTCCTGCCCCTGCACTGTCGCGAGGTCGTGGATCTCGAGGGGCGCTTCGCTCGCGGTCGGCGGGAGGGGCGGCGGCCACGACTCCGGCGGTCGCGCGAGGTCCTTCAGCGTCTCCAGCCCGAGCACCCGGACGCTCCCGACGAGGCCGGCCTCCGCCGTGTCCTCGTGCGGTACGACCGCGGTCGAGATGCCCTCGGCGGCGCACATCGCGGCGAACGGGAGCACCCCCGCGATGTGCCGGAGCCGTCCATCCAGCGACAACTCCCCGGCGAGGGCGGCGTCCGCAAAGTGGTTGGGCACCTGCCCGGACGCCACGAGGACGGCGACCGCGATCGGGAGGTCGTAGAGCGGGCCCTCTTTCCGTACATCGGCGGGGGCGGGATGTCCCTCTCGAAAAGAGGACGCGGGGCTACACGCTCGCTGAACTCGGAATCGCCGGATGAGCGGCGTTCGGGGGCTGACCCGCCACCTCATGGCGACTCCGTGTCCGATTTGCGGCGGGCATGCTGCGCTGCCACAGGGGCGCGGCATCCGCTGCGCGGGCTTCACGCTCGAACGAGCAAGTTACTGCACGCGAGAGGAGTTCGCTGGGCGTCTGGCGCTCGACTTCTCGACCGAGCCAGCGACCTACCGCCACTGGCTCACCGGCCCGTGCGATTGCGGTCTCGAACACGGGGTCAGCGCCCTCCCATTTGTCGAGCGAACACCTCTCGCCACCCCTGAGCCAACGCTTGATGGCGCGACGAGAGACGCAATCTACCGACGCGCCCTTGACCTCCTGGATCTCCGTGCCGAAGCACTCGCCGACCTGACCCGGCGCGGACTAACCGCAGACCGGGCATATGCCTTCGGCTTCCGCTCACTCCCGCGGCGTGGACGCGATCACCAGACCTTCATCTCTGCGCTAGTCGAGGAGTTCGGCGAGCCCGCGCTCCGGGCTTGTCCCGGGTTCACCGACAAGAACGACCGCCTCACCTTCTGGACGGCCTTTCCTGGCCGAGACGGCTACGTCGTCGCGTATCGCGACGAGCACGACCGCATCACCGGCCTCCAGGCCAAGGTGCTCGGTGATCGCTATCTGACGGCACGCGGCACGCGGATGGACGACCTCTACCACGTCTCCGGGGCAGCCTGCGGGCAGGACCTCTACGTCACCGAGGGCGGCCTCAAGGGAACCGTCGCTGCTGTCCTCGGCGGGATCTCCACCTTCGCAGTGGCTGGCCAGACGCTCCGACCCGCCCACGTTGCCGCGATCAGCGCCCTCCAACCGGCCCGGGTGATCGTCGCCCTCGACCAGGAAGACAACCCCCGCACCGACCAGGCCCGCGAGCGGTGGCTGCGTCTATTGGCCGAGGCGGGTCTGCAGACGCACGTCGCCGTCTGGGAAGGGGCGGATCTCGGCGGGCCGAAGGGGCTCGATGACCTGTTCCGGGCGGGTGGGCGGCCACGGATTCGCCGCGCGACCGTCGTCCCCTCCAGCTTCGGCGACCGACGCCTCCCCTACGCGACCGACACCGCCGGGCATGTGGACGGTGGCGGCTCGCTCGCGGAGGCCCGCGCGCTCACGGCGACCGCGATCGACACCTTCGTCGGCGACGCCCGAGCCAACGCCGGCAAGGCGCTCCTCATCTCCAGCTCAGCCGGCGTCGGCAAGAGCACCGCGCTGGCGCGCTCCGTCCGCGAACACCGGACGGCGGCCCGTGTCCTCGTCGGCACGAAGCAACTCGCCACCGAACTCTCTGCCGAGCACGGATACGTCCCGATCGAGGGCCGCAACGAGGAGAACTGCGAACGCTCGGACGTTGCGCACGCCCTTGGTGAGGCGGGCCATGACGTCGAACGCCTGGCCTGCGGGACGCAGGAGGAGCCGCGCTGTCCGGCACGGGCCACCTGTGGCTACTGGGCGCAGTTCCAGGAGCCGGGACCACGCGTTGCCGCGACGGAGCAACTCTTCAACCCCCACTTCCTCACGGGCGGCAGCGTTGCGGCGCTGGACGACGCCGACTTGCTTCGGTCAGTGGTCGAGCG
>Ga0265293_10005068_pt1 | contig 22456 bp, 17 predicted proteins | sample Munlanlewell138R_FD_192505 | JGI IMG/M metagenome (GOLD analysis project Ga0265293, IMG submission 192505) | Leachate microbial communities from a municipal landfill in Southern Ontario, Canada - Leachate well 138R | ecosystem: Engineered > Solid waste > Landfill > Unclassified | place: Canada... | reverse complement strand
GCGCGGATCACCTCGCCCACCAGAATGAAATGATCGCCCCCGTCGTGCACCGCGTGGCGGCGGCATTCGAACGCGGCCAGCGATCCTTCCAGAAGCGGCGCGCCCGTCTCCCCCGGCGCCCACGCCGTCGCGGCAAAGCGGTCTTCTCCCCGGCCCGCGAAGCGGTTCGATGCCTGCTGTTGCCCCGTCTGCAACATGTTGATGCCGAAATGCGCGGCTTCGCGCAGCACCGGGCCCGATCCCGCCCCGTTGGCGATGCACACCAGCAGCAGCGGCGGATCGAGCGAGACGGACGTGAAGCTGTTGGCCGTCAGCCCGATGGGCGTGCCGTCCTCGGCCACGGCGGTAACCACGGTAATGCCGGTGGCGAAGCAGCCCATGGCGTCGCGCAGCGTGCGTGCGTCCGATCCGGCGCGGAACTCGGCCGCTCCGCGCGGCTGGCGGCGTTCCAGGAAATCGAGCAGATGGGCCAGGAACGCTTCCGTGCGATCCGTGACCACGAGCAGGTCCGCATCCGCCACTTCCACGATCTCGGCATTGGGCAGGGCCTCATCGAATGCCGCGTTGCGTTCGGACCGCTGCATCCACGACAGGCCGCCGCGCACGACCATCGCCGGGACGGCGAGCTTCGGCGCGGCATCCATGAGCAGGCCGTGGATGGCGTCCAGCGGCAGCGCGTTGAGCACATGCTCGTCCCAGGCGGGCGCGTGGCGGTCAAGCCGCTGGCGCAGGCGCGCGCCGACTTCGGCGGCCATTTCGGAATCCGCCCCCACGGGCATGTCGACCAGGACCAGTCCCGCCGCGAGATTCGCCGCGTCATCGGCCAGGGCGGCCACGGTGATCCAGCCGCCCATCGTCGCCGCGACGACCACGGGCCGCGATCCCATCTGCGCCAGCACGGCGCGCAGATCGCCGGCATAGGCTTCAAGCGTGTAGCCGCCGGGCCAGTCGCTGCCCCCGTGCCCGCGCAGATCGAGGCTGACCACGCGGCGGCCCGATTCCACCAGAGCGGCGGCCACATCGCGCCACACGGCACGCGTCTGCCCCGCGCCGTGGACAAGCAGGATCGCCGGGTCTTCGGCAGCACCCGCGACGTCGGCCTCCAGCCGCGCACCGCCAAAACCTTTGAATGTCAGCGTCTCCATCCGCTTCTCCCCACACCGCCTCGCCTGGAGTTTCCGGGGCAGTGGCCGCACCGCCCACGGCGCGCGGCTCCATGCTGACTTACACCTAAACAAATATCTATTTAAGGGACAGAAAGCCCCCTGTCCAGCATGTAGCACGCCGATTCCTTGCGCATATGCGTCTAACAAGGTATCCTGTTTTTTATAAACATGCGATTCGCAATGCATGGAACCAAGGAGAAGCCTGCATGAAACCCTTCGTTTTCAGCGCCGACAGCCATATCATGGAACCTGCCGACATCTTCCGCGATGGCCTGCCTGCAAATCTCAAAAGCCACGCCATTCATGTGCGCAAGGAAGGCGAATACCTCATTACCGGCACCGATGACAAAGTGATTTACCGCCTGCGCGTCGGCCTGCATCGCGAAAAGGAACTGGGCGATGCCCAGCGCAAGGGCATCCGCGAAATCCCCGGCCGGCTCGAGGACATGGAACTGGAAGGCATCGACGCCGAAATCTGCTTCCCCAGCCTCGGCCTGTGGCTCTACTGCCTCGACGATCCCGAAGCCGAAGCGGCTTCCGCCCGCCTTTACAACGACTGGAACGATTCGTTCCTCTCGGGCCACCCGGACCGCTTCGTGCGCTGCGGCATGCTGCCGGTACTCGATTTTTCGAACACGCTGGCCGAACTGGACTATCTGGCGTCGAAGGGTTTCACTTCCGCCATGCTTCCGGCAGTGACTCCGCCCGGTCTGCCCAAATACAACGACGAAAAGTGGGATCCGGTCTTCGCGAAAGCGGCGGCGCTCGGCATCGTGTTCGTGATGCACACCGGCACGGGCCTGGAAACCGTGATCCAGGAACGCGGCCCGGGCGCGGGCATCATCAACTACACCAAGCAGATGATGGATGCGCAGAATTCAGCGATGCATCTCGTCACGGGCGGCGTGCTGGACCGCAATCCGGGCGCCAAGGTGGCTTTCATCGAGAGCGGCGCGAGCTGGCTCGTCGCGCTGGCGGAGCGCATGGACGAAGTGCAAGAGGCGCATGCCAACTTCGTCTTCCCCAAGCTGTCGCGCCGGTGCAGCCAGATCGTGGACGAACAGATCTGGGCCAGCTTCCAGCATGATCGCGCCTGCATCCTGGCGGCCGACAAGGGCCTGCCCGGCGCGAAGAACGTGATGTGGGGATCGGACTATCCGCACGCCGAAGGCACGTTCCCGATCAGCCGGGGCATCGTGGACCAGCTTTTCGACGGACTGGGCGTTTCCGACGCCACGCGCCGCGATATCCTCGGCCTCAACGCCGCCCGCCTGTTCCGCATCGCGCCGAAGGTCTCGACGAGCGAGAAACTCGCGGCCTGAATGGAAAGGCGGACGGGCGGAAGCATAACTTCCGCCCGCCTCGTTTGACATCCGGGGCGATCCTTTTGTCCCCAAACGCAAACGCCGGCCCCAGGAGGGGCCGGCGTCGCTTTTTCCCGTCATGCCGTCGGTCCCGTCAGCTTTCCGTGCCGGCGGTGTGCCGTTCGGCCAGCGTCGCGGCCGCATCGGCGAAAGTCACCGCGCGGTCGGGCCGGCCGACGATGCGGGCGTCCTTGCCCGGCATCGAGCGTTCGGTCGTGTCGACGTGCGTGGCCTTGGCCCGCAGCGCGGCAACCGTGCAGTTCTCGCGGCCGCCCAGTTCGGCGATCGGATCGACGTTGAAGAACTTGAACACGTTGTCGTGCGTGATCTTGTCGATGATGTTGTCGGGAAGATCCTTGACGTTCTCCCACAGTTCCTCGGCGACGCGCGGCCAGGTGCAGTCGGAATGCGGATAGTCGCATTCGTAGGCGATGATGTCCTCGCCCACCGAGGCATAGTTGGCGCAGCCGAACTTGTCGTCGATGAAGCAGGACAGGAAGTGCTCGCGGAATACTTCCGACGGCAGCTTGCCGCCCCAGTCGCAGCGCACCCACGGGCCGTGGTGCTTGTAGACGAAGTCCGCCCGCTCCAGCATGTAGGGAATCCAGCCCACGCCGCCTTCCGACAGCGAGAACTTGAGATTCGGATAGCGCAGCAGCGCGGTCAGGTGCAACAGGTCCGCCGCGTCGATGCCGATCGCCATCGGCAATGACGTGATCCAGGCCGAGATCGGCGAGTCGCCCGAAGCGGCTGCCGCCGGCTGGCCGGTGCCGATGTGGCAGTTCAGAACGACCTGCTCATCGTCGCACAGCGCCCACAGCGGTTCCCAGATATCGTCGTGGATCGAGGCCGGCGCGCCCTGATTGAGTGGGTTCGAGGGGAAGCTGACCGAACGGCAACCCTTCTTGATGACGCGCTGGAGTTCCCTGATCGCGGTGGGAATGTCCCAGAGCGGCAGGATCGCGGTCGGGATGTAGCGGCCCTTGTATGGCCCGCACCATTCGTCGATGTGCCAGTCGTTATAGGCGGCGATGACGCGCTCGGCGTTTTCCTTGTCCTTGGCTTTCCAGAACCACGAACCATCGAAGCCCGCGAACGTCGGAAAACAGACCGAAGTGAGCATGCCGGACACGTTCATGTCGTCGATATGCGCGGCGGCGTCCCAGGTGCCCTTGCGCATCTGGTCGATGTTCATCGGCTCGGTGCCGTATTCTTCCTTGGGGCGGCCAACGACGGCGTTGAGGCCGACGTTGAATGTCCGCATCCCTTCGTGTTCCCATTGCCAATAGGCATGGCCATCGTCGCCGGCGACGTATCGCGGGGCCAGCTTGCGATGCTCGGCGCCAAGGTGCTGGTCGAACATGGTCGGCGGTTCAATGATGTGATCGTCGACGCTGGCGATCACCATATCGTTCATCTGCATGGCGGCATCCTCCTTGAAGTGACAATTCGTCACTTATCAGATGGGGGCAGCCAAGCTTTGATGCAGGTCAATCAACCGCGCGCCCTTCACTTCCGGGCCGATCACTTCTCACGCTTGGCGGGAACCCAGGTCCGCACCGGCTCGAAAACCGGCATCCGCAGGGTGCGCCGCAGCCAGTTCGCGCCGTCGAGCACGAACGTGTGGCCGGAACAGAACGCGGCATAATCCGAACAGAGATAGGCCGCCGCCCAGCCCAGTTCGTGGACCTCGCCGGTGCGAAGAGCAGGCTGGCGGCTGGCGAGGTCGCTGGCGTCCTTGTCGACGAAGCGCAGATGCGCCGCGCGGTCGGCGTGGGGAAACAGGCCGGGCGCGATGCAGTTCACGCGGATGTCGTATGGCCCCCATTCCACCGCGAGGCTCTGCGTCAGGTTGGTGACGCCCGCCTTGGCCGCCGCCGAAGGGCTGGTGCCGGGGCCGCCAGTCCACGAATAGGTCGCGCCGATGTTGAGGATGGCGCCGCCGACGCCGTCGGCGATGCGCCGCCGGGCGAACTCCGTGGAGCAGATCCAGGTGCCGTCCAGCACGATGCCCGTCACGGCCCGCCAGGCGTTGAGGCTGAAGTCCTCCGAAGCACCCGCGAGGTTGCCCGCCGCGTTGTTGATGAGCTGCGTGACGGGGCCGAGCGCGGCTTCCACTTCGTCGAAGCAGGCTTTCACGGCTTCCGGGTCGCGCACGTCGAGTTGGACGCCGATGGCCCGGCCGCCCGCTTCCTCCACGGCGGCGACGCCGCGCGCGCGCTTTTCGGGATCGCGGCTGGCGATGGCGACGGCCCCGCCCAGCCTGCCGAACTCGGCGGCAATGCCCTTGCCGATGCCCGATCCGCCGCCCGTGATGATGGCGACGTCATTCGCGAACGTGCCTTCCGGCAGCATCCGCGCGCCTTTGGCGGGTGCGGCGCGCAATCCCTTGTATTCCTCGCTCACGTTCATTTTCCCCTGAATACGGGCGCGCGCTTTTCGCGAAGCGCGGCGCGGGCTTCCTGATAGTCTTCCGTCCTGAACAGATAGGATTGCGCGAGCAGTTCCTGCGTGATGCCGTTGCGCACCGCGCCCGCGACACCCTGATCGACCATGGTCTTGGCCATGGCCAGCGCCAGCGGTGGACGCGCCGCGATCTTGCGCGCGATTTCCAACGCCCTGGCGTCAAGTTCGTCCGGCTCCACCACGAAATCCACCGCGCCCCATTCCAGCGCCGTCCGGGCGTCGATCCGCTCGCCGGTCATGACCATGTATTTCGCCCGGCTCGTGCCGATGAGGTTGGCCATGTATTGCGTGCCCCCGGTATCGGGCAGGATGCCGTAGAGGATTTCCGGCAGCGCCATCTTGAGATCAGTGGACGACACACGGATATCGCAGCACAGCGCCAGTTCGCAGCCCCCGCCGATCACCGCGCCCTTGACGGCGGCGATGAACGGCTTGGTGCTGTCCAGCACCTTCAACCGCCCTTTCTGATGGCGCAGGATGAAGTGGTAATCGCTTTCATCGCGCGCGCGATGGCCCAGCATGGTAGTGTCGCGGCCCGAGCAGAACGACTTGCCGGCCCCTTGCAGCAGGATCGCCTTCACCCCGTCGTCGGCCAGCGCCCGGTCGAGCACTTCGGCATAGAGCTCGCTCGCCTCGTCGTCGATCGCGTTATGCACTTCGGGGCGGTTGAGCGTGATAATGCCCACGCCGTCCGTCACGTCATAGAGGATCTTGGCGGTCATGCGGCTTCTCCCAGAATGATGGCCTGATCGGCGGGCGCGACGAAGGCCAGCAGGTGCGCGCGCTTCAGGCACAAGTGCGGATAGGCCTCGTCCGTCATGCCGATGCCGCCGTGGACCTGGATATTGGCGCGGCTGTTGTCGATCGCCGCCTGATCGGCGAGATGCTTGGCCGAAGCGATGTGGAAGGCGGCGTCGCCCTCCCCCGCGTCCAGCGCGCAGGCGGCATAGCAAAGCTGCGAGCGCGCCACGGCGGAGCGCACCGCCATGTCCGAGCAGATGTGCTTGAGCGCCTGGAACCAGCCGATGGGCCGCTCGAACTGTTCGCGCACCTTGGCGTAGTCCGCCGCCATGTCGCGCGCCGCGTCCGCACAGCCAACCGCGAAGGCCGCCGCCACGAGTTGCAGGTGAAGCACGGCGCGGCCATCGCCCACCGGTGTGAACGCGGGCGCGGGATCGAGTTTGGCGAGCGGCGCGGACAGGTCCAGCCCCGGCTCGGCGGCCAGATCGGCGGGAATCGCCGCCAGCGCCGCCGCGCCGCCGACGAGGCCGAGCGCATGACCCGCGCCATCTGTATCAAACACGCGCACGGGTCCGCCCTGCCCCGATCCCACGCGACCGGCGGCGGCGGGAACGGCCAGCGCCACTTTGCCTGCAGTTCCCGCCCAGCGCGCCGCGACGGCGGTGGACAGCAAGGCGACGGGCGCGAGATAGCGCCCCAGTTCCGCGAAGACCAGCGCCTCGCTGGCGTGGTCGAGGCCCATGGCCTCGGCCGTCATGCCGGTCCAGCCCATCGCTTCCAGTTCGCCCCAGATACCGGGCGGACGGTTGCGCGAGGCTTCGAGCGGCAGGTTGTCGCGGCACCAGTCGCCCGTGGCGGTGACGAGGCTTTCCAGTTCGGAGTCGAGTGACAGGTCCATGGGTCTTACCTCGATTTGGGCAGGCCGAGCACGCGCTCGCCGATGATGTCGCGCTGGATCTGGGCGCTGCCGCCCGCGATGGTGCCGGCGAACCCGCGCAGGTAGTCGCCCACGAACGTGTCGTCGCCATAGCGGAAGTCGAGCACGTCCGGCCCGGCCAGCAGCATGGCCATGCGTTCCAGCCGCTGCCCCAGTTCCGAGCCGAACAGACGGATCACGGACGCTTCGGCACCGGGCTGGTTGGTGCGGATCACTTCGCTGATGTTGCGATAGGTCATGGCCCGCAGCGCCGCGACTTCGGCCCGCAACTGGGCAAGCTGGGCGGCGATGCGATCGTCCTTGATCGCACCGGACGCCCGCGCCCGCGCGATCAGTTCCTCGATCTCCTGGCTCTGCTTGACCTGATCGGCGATGAAGCCGGTGCCGCGCTCGAAACTGAGTGTGGACATCGCCACTTTCCAGCCGTTGCCGAGGCCCCCGACGACGTTCTCCAGCGGGATGCGCACGTCGTCATAGAAAACCTGCGCGAATTCCACCTGCCCGGAAATCTTCCTGATGGGGCGGATCTCGATCCCCGGCGCATGCATGTCGCAGATCACCCACGACAGGCCGCGATGGCGCGCGGAGCCTTCCTCGGTGCGCAGGACCAGTTCCTGCCAGTCCGCGACATGGGCGAAACTCGTCCAGATCTTCGAGCCGTTGATGACCAGTTCATCGCCCTCGATGCGGGCCTTGGTCTTGATGCCCGCGAGGTCCGATCCCGCGCCCGGCTCGGAAAAGCCCTGGCACCAGATCGCCTCCCCCTTGAGGATACGCGGCAGGTGGTATGCCTTCTGCTCCTCGCTGGCGTTGATGATGAGAGTCGGCCCGCCGTGGTTGATGCCCACGAAGTTGGCGCCGATCCACGGGGCATGGGCCTTGGCGTATTCCTCCAGCCAGATCACCTGCTGGACGATGGACAGCCCGCGTCCGCCGTATTCCTTCGGCCAGTTGATGCCCGCCCAGCCCGCGTCGAACAGGCGGCGCTGCCACGCCTTGTCGAAATCGAGCGCCGCGTCGGCATTGAGCGGGCGCTTTTCGGCCGGCACGTTGTCATGGAGCCAGGCGCGGCATTCCTCGCGGAAACGCTGCTCCTCTGCCGAATATCGAATGTCCATGGGAGTCGGCCGGCCTCTCTGTTCGCGCCTTCGCCGCCAAGGCAGCGAAGGCCATTGTCGTAGATGGTTATATATCTCGTTCGCTATTGGCCAAGCGTTTCCCGCTGTCAACGGGGCGCGCATGACGCGATACGCGCCCTTCGCCTTCAGGCCAGCCCGGCCGGCACTTTCACCGGCATGTCGAGAAGCTGCTGCGCCTTGCCCTTGGCCAGCGGATCGAGCCGCAGGCTGGCAAACTGGCCACCACCCAGGCTGTTGAGGACATGGAAGTTCAGCGCGTCCAGCCCCGGCACTTCATAGCGCGCCACGGCGGGATCGCCCGCGCCGCCGAACTCGTGCGCGAACCACGTCATCACGGCCTGCTCGCTGAGCGCGGCGCGAATCCACGGCAGGTATTCGGGCCTGCGGGCAATGACGCCCACGTTGAAGGCATCGCCCTTGTCGCCGCTGCGCGCCCAGGCGAGATCGACCAGCGGCACTTCACGGGCGGCCTGCGCCGGATCGGCGGTTTCGCCCGGCGCAGGCCGGACGATCATCGCCGGGTCGAAGCGCTCATCCCCGTCCAGCCAGGTGTTCGTCTCGCTCCTGTCGCCCAGAGTGACCGTGACCGGCAGTTCGCCCGCCTCCATCGTGCAGGAAAACACGCGCATCACCGGCTTCACTTCAGCGCGGCCGCCGAACCAGCCCGTCGTCCCCACCGCCATCGAGGTCGTCGGCGAATCGAACTCGCGCAGGAACGGACGGAACGCGGCCTTGTCGTCGTGCTCGACGGCCAGCTTGTAGACTACCTCGCGCGTGTCCCCCGCCCTTGCGTTGGCGCCGTAGCTGGCTTCCGCGCCGATCACTTCGATGCGGCTGGCGCGGAACGGGCCGATGTTGCGCTGGCGCAGCATGGTCTCGACCCGTCCGAGTACGGCCTCGGCCTGCCTTTGCGCCTTCTGCGCCGCTTCCCGGCCAACGATGGGCATGAAGCCCATGGCCCGGAAACCGTCCGCCCAGGTGACGCAGACCTTGTATTTACGGCTTGGCGGATAGCCTTTCGCGCCCGTGACGCGCACCCGGTCCGGCCCGGTCTGCTCGACGTTCACTTGCGTGAAGTCGCAGACCACGTCGGGCAGCATATAGGCCTGCGGATCGCCGACTTCGTAAAGCACCTGTTCGGCCACCACGGCGGAGGAAACCAGCCCGCCGGAACCGTCCGGCTTCGTCACGGTGAAAGCGCCGTCCGCCGTGCATTCGATGATCGGATAACCGATGTTCGCCCAGTCCGGCACGTCCCGCCAGTCCGTGAACAGACCGCCGGTCGCCTGCGCGCCGCATTCAATGACGTGCCCGGCGAGCGAGCCTTGCGAAAGCAGGTCATGATCGTCGGGCTGCCACCCGAACTCGTGCATGAGAATGCCCAGCGTCAGCGCCGAATCGACGCAGCGTCCGGTGATCACCACGTCGGCGCCCATGGCCAGCGCGCGCGCGATCGGCCCCGCTCCAAGATAGGCATTGGCGGTCATGATCTTGTCGCGCGGCGGGAACGGCGTGCCGGTGAACAGTTCGGATTGGGCGGACAACGTGTCCAGCGCTCCGATCACTTCATCTCCTTCGACAATCGCGATCCGAAACGAAAACCCGGCATCGGCGGCGAGCTTTTCCATCCGCGCGGCGCAGGAACGCGGATTGACGCCGCCCGCATTGGTGACGATCTTCGCGCCCGTCCGCTTGAGCACGGCGAGGTTGTCCTTCCAGACCCATTCGGTGAAGTCCGTCGCATAACCGAGGTCATCCCGGTGCGCGCGCATCGCGCCCAACGTCGACATTGTCGCTTCGGCCAGATAATCCAGCACCAGATAATCGACGCCCGCGTCGAGCAGTTGTGTCGGCGCGATACTGCTGTCCCCATAAAAGGCGCATGCCCCGCCGATGCGGATCGTCTTTTCAGTCATTCCCGTTCCCGATCTTTCCTCGTTTACGGCGTCCCATCGCGCCGCGCCGCGCCGGTTCATGCCAGAACATGGAGCAATCGCGAAGCGATTCGACTAAGATGATGCAGCCACGACGCGCTGCAGGACGCGCCGTCCTACATCAGCGAGCGACCCACGAGCGTGCTGCAGCGTAAGATTATCCCAAAGGACAATGTCTCCCCCTCGCCACCGATGCTCGAGCCTGTTTTCCGGTGCATATAAATGATCGTAGACTTCGTGCAGCAGCGCGCGGCCTTCGTCCCAATCCATATCCAGAACCCGCGCCGTTTGCATCTCGCTGACACCGATATAGCGGCGACCGGTTCGAGAGTTGACACGCACCGCCGGCAACGGCGCAGATACCGCCACCGCCGGTTCGCGCACATCGCACACCCGGCGGCCGATGCAATCTGAGGACGGCATGACCATTTCAACCGTCAATGCATCGAGGCGATCCCGAAGCGGCGTGGGCAAGGTTTCGTATGCATGCTCCGCGTTGACGAAGAGCGTTCCCGACGCATCGTCGACGACGTCCACCGCATGGAGCGATATGGCGGCGAGAGGTTTGTCCGTATACGCGTTATCCGAGTGGAAACTCAGTTCGGATCGCGCCGAACCCTGATCGACGCCTTCCGTGGTGATGTATCCGGTATCATGCGCGTGCGCCCGATGGATATCGGGCCCGATCGGTGCCGAAATCGCTTTCTGCCGATCCATGCCCAGCGTTTGCCCGCGCGCTACGATCAAGCCTTCCTGATCCAGCAACTGGTAAAACCGGTCAGCCGCGGGCGCGGAAAGCGGAAGGGCCAAATCATGGTCGATCTCGGCACCGAACGGGACCAGCGGCCGCCAGCGCAATCCAGCCTCGCTAATCCAGTTGTCCGAAACCTCCTGGCGTTTATTCATGTCATCTCCCGATCATTTCTGACGCATTGCCCATACCGGCACGAAACGCGCTTCTCGATGGAAACCCGCAACCTCAGCTCAGGACATCGATCGTGCGAACGCCTTCCTCCGGCGGCACCCATACCTTGTTCGAGTTCATCAGATGAAGTTGCCAATGGCTTTCCGCGCCCGCGGCGTCTCCGGCTTCGACCAAACGGATCAGCTTGCGGAATGACCGGATTCCCCATTCGCTGCGTTGCTTCTCCCCTTCCCGGTCGAGCTTGGCGCGCTTGAGGACGCCAGCCTGATGGCGGGCCGTCATGTCTTGGAGAAGCGCCGTGAAAAACAGAAGGGTCCGGTTTCCACCAAGCTCGACAACAAGCTTATGGAAATTGACGATGGCAACCATGAAATCCGTATAGCGCTCCTCGTCGATCAGATCCGCCAGACGAGACGCCTCTTCGCGCAACCGGCGCACATCTTCGGGATTGCAACGCTCGGCAACGCGCCTGGCGGAAAACGGCTCGATAGCCAGCCTCGCGTCATAGATATCCGCAATCGTCGTGCCCTGGCTTTGAAGAACCGAGCCCGCATAACGCGACACGCTTTCCGTCCTGGGTTCGTGGACACGCGCCCCGGTGCGAGTCCCGCGCCCGACACTGATGAGGCGCTCAGCTTCCAGTATCCGAAAGGCTTCTCGCAATGTGGGACGGGAAATCGAGAAAGTTTCCATCAACTGCGCTTCCGCAGGCAAGAAATCACCATCCTTAAGCTCGCCCCGGATGATTCTGGCCCGTATGTGATCGGCCACGACTTCTGCGGTTTTCGGGATACGAATTAGCGATTTTTGCCCCTCTTCCGCATGTGTATTTGCAAGCACATTTGGCATTTTGCGTTTGGCGGCAGCCATTCCTTTAACCACTCTTATAATGCCTCCACCTTTCGGCATCCCGTTATCGGCAGCCTGCAGGTTTCCCGGGTTGTGCATCCATCTGGTGCCATGCGTATCATATATAACCTAGTTAAACCAAATTGCATCGACCTAGGGAAAGGATATATGGCGGCCTGGAGGTTTCCGATGCCCGGCGCCTGCGCACGCTTGAGGAAGAGAACAGCCGGCTGAAGAAGCTGCCTGCCCCTGCCCTGCCCGCTCGATCGCTTGCACAAGGTTCGGCCGCTCACGACCGCCGCCGCTTGCCTTGTCCTCCTTGCGAGTCCCTCGCCTTCCAGGCTTAAGTGGATTTTCACGGACAACAGGTTGCGGCTCGGAACCATGATGCGGGTTGTAAGATGCTCGCGGCTGGTACTTCCGGCGCCAGATCCACCCAAGCCCATATTGGGCCGTTGTATAATATTGAAAATACGAGAAAAATAGCCTCCCGTCAAAAACGGCCCGTAGAGCGCCAAAAGGAGGGCCGCCCAAGCTTTTCTGCCTAAATGCGTTCACAGCGCCCCAAGGCACCTTCCAGCCGAAATTTCGCGGTATTTGTTTTTCCCGAACCTCGACCAAGGTAATCGGCTGCAATTTCCTCTCGAAATCGGATGATTTGAGCCGCGCACTCTGCACGATATCATCAATATACGCGATCAATTGCACATTTGAATGTTTTATGGCACAGGTTTTCCTGAAAAGCTTCAACGAGGTGAAGACGTGGCCAGCGAACATTCAGTCGTCAGTCAGATCGGCGATATGGCCGATGCCGGAGAGCGAATGATTGAACGCCTTCGCAGAAAGGCATTCCTCCCCGGGAGTCGAAAGGAATTAAGTGTCCGCTTCGGCATAGCCGAGGTCGCGCAATTGCTTGACTGCTCAACTAACCGTATTCGCAAGGCCGAGGAAGACGGGCGCCTTCCCCCACCCCCGGACAACGGCCGCAGACCAGGCTACTCGCTCCATGAGCTCCAGAACATGCGACATGTTCTGGGCGCATCACCGGCGCGCGCGCCGCTGGACGTGCCAGCAGTCATCGCCGTCCAGAACTTCAAGGGCGGAGTCGGCAAATCGACTGTAACGACTCATCTCACCCACTATTTTGCCGTCCAGGGCTACAGGGTGCTGGTCGTCGACTGTGACAGCCAGGCGACGACGACGACTCTTTTCGGGTTTAATCCGCACTTCAATATCACTCGTGAAGAGACGCTCTATCCCTATCTTTCAATCGACCCAACCCAGGCGGACCTGCTTTACGCGGTCAAACGGACCCCTTGGCCGAATGTCGATCTTATCCCATCGAATCTCGAACTCTTCGACATTGAGTACGAACTCGCCGCATCGGGTTCAGATGGGCAGTCCGTGCTCGCCACACGGTTTCGCAAACTCAAGCAAGGCCTGATGGAACTCGCTCGCGATTACGACGTCGTGATTCTGGACCCTCCCCCTGCTCTCGGCACGATAAGCCTCGCGGTGATGCAAGCCGCAAACGCCCTCCTCGTTCCTCTGGCGGCCACTACCCCGGACTTCTGCTCGACCGTGCAGTTTCTCTCCATGCTCGACCAGGTGCTCGGTCAGCTCACGTCCGTTGGCATTGACGTCGATTATAGCTTCATACGCCTGATCTGCTCGAAGTTCGACGCCAATGACCCAAGTCATGCCATGGTCCGCTCGATCATGGAGCAGACGTTCGGCCCGGCCATGTTGCCAGTGCCCATTCTTGAATCGGCGGAAATCAGTCACGCCGCGCTGCGAATGATGACCGTCTACGAGCTGGAAAAACCTATCGGCACGCCGCGCACCCATAAGCGGTGCAAGGCCAACCTGGACGAAGCCCTGGCGCAGATCGAGCAACTGGTTCGACAAAGCTGGGGCCGCATAACCCCCGCGCCGGAAGAGGAATTGCTCCATGCGACGGCTTGACGGCCGTGGCGCGCACTCCCACGCCAACCGACTCGTAGAGAGATAGCTCATGGCCAAGAAACAATCCGATTATGTGGCCGACTTGCTCGCGGACGACGATCTGGCCGCCGGGAATTCGCCGGTCCAGGCAAGCGACTCTCCCCCTGCCCGAACCCGGCTCCACGGGACGACACTGCTCAGCCGCGAAAGCGCTCTGGCCCGCGTCGCGGCCGGTGAGGTTCGGCAAGTTACGCAGATCCTCCTCGATCCCGCGCGGGTGCGCGTCTGGCGCGGGAACGCCCGGTCTTACTCGCACCTCTCCGAAGAGAGCTGTCGCGAACTCATCGATGCCATCATAGCGGAAGGCGGGCAGAAGGTTCCCGCCATCGTGCGCCGGGTGCAAGACGACCCCAATGTCGATTACGAGGTGATCGCGGGCACGCGCAGGCATTGGGCAATCAGCTGGCTTCGCGCGAACAGCTACCCGGAAATGCAATTCCTGGCGCAAGTCGCTCATCTGGATGACGAAGCGGCGTTCCGCCTCGCCGACATCGAAAACCGCGCGCGCAAGGACGTTTCAGACCTCGAACGCGCGCGCAACTACGCTGCCGCCCTCAAGGCGCATTACGGAAATCGCGCCAATCGCATGGCCGAGCGGCTTCGAGTGTCAAAAGGCTGGCTTTCGAAGATGCTGAAGGTTGCAACGATCCCCGACAGCGTAATTGCCGCCTTTGCGTCGCCCGCCGATCTGCAGCTGAAGCCGGGCTACGCGCTGGCGCAGGCGCTTGACGACAAGGCAAAGGCGCCCGCGATCGCCCGTGCTGCCGCGACGATCGCAAAAGAGCAGGCAAACCGCCGGGCCAGGGGAGAAGCGGCCATCGCACCCGCCGAGGTGCTTAAACGGCTGCTGGCAGCGGCAATGGGGGGGGAAGGAAGCACATCGCTCTATACCGCGACATCCTCCATCGGCCGCCCTATGTTGACGGTGCAGTCCGCCAACCGGCAGGGCATTACGGTTCGGCTTCACGCCGGCTCCGGTGCAGGCATTGACGACCTCGTCACGGCCCTGAAGGATGCGCTGAGCGACCTCGAAAGCCGTGGCAAAGGGCTTCTGAATCGATGACCGGGGTTCGGCCGGATACTCTCGACAAGAAAGTTTCCCCGGGGAAACTTTTCACTCCGCTCCCCTGCCCCGGACATCCCCGATGAACCCGCCGCGAAAGCAAGCCATCGCCGAACAGTTCGACCTGTTCCTGCCCTACATCGCCGACCTGCCCTTGCGCGATCAGCGTGAGATGATGGAAAGGCCGTTCTTCAGCCTCGCCAAATCCAAGCGCACCAAGCCAATCGATTACACCTCGCCCGACGGCAAGCTCTGGGTGCACGTCTCCGCGAACCCCGACTACGGAATGGCAACGATCTGGGACGCCGATATCCTGATCTATTGCGCCAGCGTCCTTGCCGACATGGCCCGGCGCGGCCGGAACGATGTCCCCCGCAAGCTCCATATCATGCCTTACGACCTCCTTCGCGCGATCGGCAGGCCGACAACCGGCAGGGCCTATGAACTCCTGGGCCAATCCCTCGACCGACTCGTCTCGACCACGATCAAAACCAATATTCGGGCCGAAAACCGGCGAGAGGCCACCTTCAGTTGGCTGGACGGCTGGACCCAGCTCGTGGACGAGCGGACCGAGCGCTCCAGGGGAATGACGCTGGAACTGTCCAACTGGTTCTGGGAAGGCGTCATGATGAAGGGCGGCGTGCTCTCGATAGATCGCGCTTACTTCAATATCACGGGCGGGCGCGAGCGGTGGCTGTATCGCGTCGCCCGCAAACACGCCGGCGGCGCCGGAGAAGACGGATTCGCGATTTCCATGCCCGTGCTGTTCGAGAAGTCCGGTGCGGAAGGTCTCTATCGGCGATTCAAGTTCGAGATACTCAGATTGATCGAGAAAGACGATCTCCCAGGCTATAGCCTCACAGTCGAGGCGGGGAGGGGAGGGGAGCCAAGCCTGCGGATGCGTCGTGTCGACGGGAAGAATGGAGCCGAGAAGCGGCTGGCGAACACCGGTGCCGAACCTGTTTCCCCGGGGAAACCAGATTATCGACCATCGCACCGCGCGGTTGCGACCGGTAGCGAAAGCGCAACCGGGACACCCGCCCTGGTCGATGCTCAGGCACTGATCCGCTCAACGATCGCCGGCCTTTCGACGGCAGGGACGCGGGGGTTCATGACAGATAACACCATCGATCATCTGCGCGAAACTTGTCCGGGCTGGGATCTCCATGCCCTTCACGCCGACTTCGAGCGCTGGGTAAACGCAGACCCGGCCCGATCGCCCGCCGATTGGCAGAAAGCATTTATCGGATGGGTGAAACGACATCACGAGAAGCATCGGCACGAACTCCGCGCCTGACACCGTGGACTTACCTGACACCGGGAACTTATTTTCCGCGCTCCGCTGAACCTGTTCCCGAAGTGTCGAGTTTCCCGCTGCGGAACGATCGTCGGGCATCGCCATCCCGAATCATCGCCACAAAAATGAACCTCCTTGAACGATCAACCCGGCAAAGAGATTCAATCTCTCCTTGGAACAGATCGCTGACACTTATCCTTCGACACAACAGGAACGTAGAGCCGATCTATCAGGAACGCACCAGTCGACATAACGGGAACGGAAAATCGACACTTCCAGAACGCCCCGGCAAGCGCGACTCGTTGATTTCCCATGAGTCGTATGCCACCGGAACAGGCTTAACCTTTTAAAAGTCTCAATAACCCTTCTAACAGGGCGGAAATATACCAGATTCTTGAATCAAGGAGGGCGCTACGTCGGCGATGGCATACATCCCGGCATCTCATTGATGTTATTATATGTTTCAGCCTGAACGCACCGGTATCAGCACGGTCTGCGGTTCACAGGGCAGAATATCAGCTTCCTTGACCGTCCCGGTAATTTATTCCACGTTTTAACCAGACCGGTTCGCACGGATTGCATGTACCGCGACGATTAGGAGGAACCATCATGCCGTCGTCAATCGGCCGCGCGCATGCAAGGCATTGATCCGTGTTGTTCCGAAAACTCACTGATGGATTGTCCTTTGCCGAAGGGCCGATAGCTCTCGGCAATGGTGGCGTGTTGTGCGTGGAGGTTTTGGCCGGTCGCCTCACGAGCATCGCACCGGACGGGAGCACGCGGCTGGTCGCCAATCTCGGTTATGGGCCGAACGGTGCCGCGATAGGGCCGGATGGGCGTTGTTACGTGGCCAACAACGGAGGCCTCACCGCCGAGGATCTTGCCCGATTGAGGAAGGGGGAGGGGGGCGACCCGACGATCCCGCCAAGCGGGCGGATCCAGGCAGTCGATATTACGACCGGCCGGTTCGAGACGCTCTACGATCATTGCGGGGGCAAGCCGCTCATTGCACCGAACGATCTCGTGTTCGATGCATCCGGCGGCTTCTATTTTACGGACTATGGTTCGCTGCGGCAGCCTGGTCCGCAACGCGGCCGCATTTACTATGCGACAGCGGCCGGCGATGCCATCCGCGACCTTGGCCGCGACATGGAGCGCCCCAACGGTATCGGCCTCAGTCCGGCATGTGACTGTCTTTATGTTGCGGAGACGAGTTCGGGCCGCTTGTGGAGTTTCGCCGTGACGGAGCCGGGCGTGCTGGCGGAAGGGCAGGGCGATGCTACGCTGGTCTATGAAGACCGTGCGCTGCAGATGGATTCGCTGGCCGTGCAGGCCGATGGCAAGGTCTGCATCGCCTGCCCGCATAACGACCTGATCGTTCGCATTTCGCCGGGCGGGGACTGTGAACGCTTTCCGACTCCGTCCAAAACTCCGTCCAACATCTGCTTCGGCGGGCCGGATTTGCGGACGGCTTACGTGACATGCCTTCAGCCGGGCGTCGTTCTCCTTACACAATGGGATTCGCCCGGCCTTGCTCTTGCCTTCGGAGCCGATGCGGCCTGACCTTATGGATGATTTGACAATTGGTATCGACCGCCGGCGGCATCGGTGCATGATAATAGCCGGGGCGAAGCAGAGGCGTTGAATGACTGGACTTGTTCACTTTTTGAGGTCTGTCGACGCCATCTTGCGGATAACCGCAGAACCGCTCGGAAACCATTCCCGCATCGGAACAGGGGCGTGGGAAAACGCATGACCATCATTCGTCGGTTCGGCCGCGATGCCTGATCGCCGATCCCTGCTCAAGACGGCGAGCGCGGCCTTGTGCGCCCATATGTTCGGCACAAGGGCAATGGCGGCAGAACAACCGGAGAAGGACGCCATGACATCATGGGAAAAGCACAGCGTGACGATCAGTCGCCTGGACGGAGGGCTTGATCCCGATCTGGAGTTACCGACCCTGCCACCGCCTTCCACACCCGGCTATGGCGAGAATGACGGCTTCTGGGTTTGGGACGACACGCAGGGGCTGGGCATGCATCTCTGGCTGGGGTCTGCGGGCCATCCGATACTGCGGTTGGGGCGAGTGACCATCTGGTTGCCCGATGGCCGCGTCCTTACGCGCATGCAGGACGGCGTGGGCGTCAGTGAGCGAACGCAAGGCAATGGCATGCTGTTCGCGACAGTGCTGGAACCCTATCGCCGCTGGCGCTGGAGCCTGCTGGGATCGACTCAGCCGACGACTGCCGATGAACTTCGCGCCGCGCCCCAACGCGACGGACCCAAGGTGCATACGCGCGTTGAACTGGAGGCGGAGATGATCACGCCGCCCTGGGTCAACGGAGGTTTTGTGCCCCCGGAAGTCTATGCGGCATCGGATTTCGCCAAGGCACAGGGCGGCTTCCGCTTTGAACAGTTCCTGAAAGCCAGCGGTGTCGTACAGATCGGAAACGGGCCTGAACTGCGCTTCGAGGGTGTCGGCAGCCGCACGCACCGCAAGGGTGTGCGCATATTGACGATGGCCAAATTCCCCGGACATGTCTGGGCCGGTGCGGTGTTTCCCAGCGGCCGCGCCTTCTATGTTCAGCAGCATGCGGGGGCGGATGGCCCGATCATCAGCGATGAATGCTGGGTCAAGTCGGGCGATGTCTTTCACCGCGCCGAATTCATCGACCCGCCCAGGTTCAGGCCCGAACTCGCCGGGGAACGCTTCGAGATCAGGCTGCGATCCGCCATGGGTCTCGACGTCATCCAGGGTGAGCGTATTGCCCAGAGCTTCCAGATGCTGCCCGTCCAGACCGGCGGCGGCAGTATCTGGGGCCTCGACCACCAGGCTGCTCCGGGCGATCTGGCGATGGATCAGGGCTTCATTCGCTATACCTGGGGCGGGGAGACGGCGTGCAACTTCATGGAACGCTCCTTGCCCATCGGCGTTGTATCCGGCTGACCACAGCTTGCGTGATCTGCGCGGTTCATGGCGCTTATAAACTACTCAAGCCGTTCCCGCAGCCCGGCGTCGCGGGGAAGCAGCAGCGCCAGCACAGTCGCCGCGCCGCACAGAACGATAATGAATCCGATTGCCAGCATGAAGGCCGTGGGCGTCGGATAGGCCGCGCCACCGCTTGGAGCGGTGACTGTCGACGTTGCAAGCAAGAGCGACACCAGTTGCGCGCCAATGCCCATGCAGGCACCACGAAATACGGACATCATGCCAATGGCTTCACTTGTGCGATCAACGGGAACGGCGGTGGAGACGATGGTCATTCCCGTGGTCAGAAGCATCGTCGTACCGAATGAAATTACAATGAGAACGACGATCAGTTGGGCAACGCTGCCGTTGAAGAATACGGCAAGGAGCCATCCCGCAACGGTCAGGCCGCCACTCACAAGCAAGGCCAATCGTCCCCCCCAACGCGAAGTCAGCCAGCCGGTAAATGGCCCGGCAAACAGTGAAGAGAAATTGGACGGCAATTTCGTCAGCCCTGCCATGGTCGCCGACAAGCCCAGCCCGATTCCCGTCCATACAGGCGCCTGCAGCATAAGCGAAAAGACCAGCGTGATCTGTAAGGCGCTCATCGCGACCAGCGACGACGAGAGGTTGGAAACCCAGACTTCCCGCCGGCCGAGCAGACGTATGTCGATCAGCGGTTTCTCCGATCGCAGACTTGAAACGATCCACACGAGGAGAAGCACCAGGCCGACGGCAAGGCAGCCGAACGTCCAGGGGCTCAGGAAACCCCAACGCGACCCATTGGTGATGCCAAGCAGAACCAGGAGAACCGCCGGTGCGAACAATATGCCCCCGATCCAATCGACGGATCGGTGCGGGATGGTAGCCTTGGCGGCGGGGATGGCGAGCAGGAGCACAGGTACGGCAAGCAAGCTCAATAGTGCGCTTGCATAGAATACGCCATGCCAGGAGAATTGATCGACTATGACGCCGCCAATGACCAACCCCATGGCGGTGCCGATGGAAGCACCGGAAATAACGAGGCCAATGACGAGAGGAACACGCTCCGGCGCGCAATGCTCCCGGGCCAGGCCGATGCATAGCGGCAAGGCGGCGCCTGTCACGCCTTGAAGGCAGCGGCCGCCGAGCAGCATCGGGTAGCTTGTCGCCCAGGCGCTCATAAGGGATCCGACCAGGCCAGTCAGCAGGGCCACGATAAGCAGATTGCGCCTTCCGAACATATCGCCCAGGCGCCCGACAATTGCTGCCATGCCCGCTGCGATGACAAGGTAAGATGTCACCAGCCAACCGAAGCGGACTGTATCGCCCAGTTCCTCGATAAGCGGGCGTTGAGCGGCAAATATCATCGCCGTTTCAAAGCTCCCGACGATCTCGGCCAGCCATAGCGCCAGGATCAGCGCAATAAACTTTCCGTTCGCCATATCCGAGAAGGATGAAAACCCGGAAAACCTGCGGACGTGCCGATCCGGCTCCGAACGCGGGGTCATCATGCGGCAATCCGTCCGACGAACATTTGCATTGCCTTCTCTCCACATCGCCTTCGAAACAATGGCTTGGCCGCGCGGCCGGAACAGGCATTGATTGCCTGTCCCATTGCCACCCGGCGGGCGATTGCATAGCACAGTGTTGAACCAGGTAAACTAAGTTATAATTCAGGATGCGAGCAGCTCCGATGCCGGTTGACCCGGATTTGCGGGACATCACCTTCCCAAGCGGCGGTCATAGCCTCAAGATGCTGGAGCCGGGCCTGAAGTATCACCTTCGCTTCGAGGATCCCGAGCGATGGTGCCGGCATACGCGACCGGACCTGGGGGCCGCGGGGCGGGTCCGTACCAGACCAGCCGAAAGCAGCACTCGCCCGGCAGCTCGCGCGTCATTTCATTTGAGACATTGCTCTATTATTCCCCGCCGAGTCGCGGTAACGCGGGCGGTGCGAATGGCAACCATGCCACGCGAATCTGAATAACATCGGAGAGTTGCAGGATGGCGGCACCGCTGAAGGTCGGCTTGAATATCGTCTGGTTCAAGCCTGAATTGCAGGTCGAGGCAGCGAAGCTCGGCGAAGATCTCGGCTTCGATTCGATCTGGGTGGGCGAGCATGTCGGACTGCCGAAGAACGACCAGTGGTGGCGCAAATATCCCACCGTCGTGGCCAAGGGCGCGGAGGGCCGCGAAAGCGATGTCGCCTTCGGCCCCGATTCGGATTTCCTCGATCCCATGGTCGTGCTGGGTGCGGTCGCTTCGGTTACCAGCAAGGTGCGGCTCGGCATCGGCATCTACATGCTGGCGCTGCGCGACGCGGTGCTGGCCGCGCGGATGATCGCGACGGTGGATGTCCTTTCGGGCGGGCGGCTGGACATGGCGATCGGCCTTGGCTGGAACGAGGACGAATATCGCTTCACCGGCAATGACTGGAAAACGCGCGGGCGCCGGACGGACGAGATCATCCGCGCGATCCGCGTGCTGTTCGAGGAAGAAACGCCGGAATTTCACGGCGAATTCTTCGATTTCGGGCCGCTGGGGTTTCAACCGAAGCCGATTCAGAAGCCGCTGCCGATCCTGGTCGGCGGCGGCACGCCGCCCGCGGAAAAGCGCGCGGGCACTCTCGGCAACGGGTGGCATGGCCCGGAATCGAGCATTCCCGCCATTCGCCGACACATGGCCGACGCGGGGCGGGCGGACGAGCCGTTCTTCTTCAGCACGATCACGCTCGGCCCCGTGTCCCGCGGGGAACTGGAAGTCATGGCGTCCAAAGGCGCGCATCAGGCCGTGGTGACGCCCTGGCCCGGCAAGCGGGTGGGCGAAGTGGGCCGCGACGGCTTCGACGACCTGGAACGCTACGCCAGGGAAATCGGCCTGATCTGATTACGCGTGAAAGGTTATCGCCTCGTCCACCGACGCCCGGATGGTCCGCGCGGCATTGGCGGGATGCGACTCGTCAGGCCAGCCGAAGGCCAGCCCGAACAGGATCCGCATTTCCGGGCCCACGCCCAGCTCGCGGTGCACGATGGGCGCATGATGGCTGAGCGCGCCCTGGGCACAGGAGGCGAGGCCGTTGGCGGTGAGCGCCAGCATCAGCGACTGGGCATACATGCCCGCGTCCGCCGCCTCGCGCATGCCCGCCCATTCCGGCAGGAAGATGAAGGCCGCGTGGGGTGCGTCGAAGAAGCGGAAGTTGCGCAGGAAGCTGCGGGTGCGGGCGTCCTTGTCGTCGCGCGGCACGCCGGTGGCGGCGAACAGGGCCTTGGCGGCGTCGATCTGCCGGGTGCGATAGTCGCCCGGATAGCCGCCGGTCAGCGGAAAATCGGGAGAGACTGGCGCGCCGCTCGCCGCGTGATCGTGCAGCGCGGTTCGTATCCGCAGGGCGGCGGCGCCCGATACGACATGGACGACCCACGGCTGGACGTTGCAGTTGGACGGCGCCTGCTGCGCGGTGTCGAACACCCGGCGCAGGAGGGGGGCGGGGACTTCGTCGGGCAGGAAGCCGCGGATGGACCGGCGCTCGCGCATGATGCGGTCGAACGTCTGCGCGTCTTCCCGTTCCGCGATCCCGGTTTCCGTCCTGTCCGCCGCTGCCGTCATCGAAAGTTCCCCGATTTG
>Ga0265293_10005067_pt1 | contig 22456 bp, 20 predicted proteins | sample Munlanlewell138R_FD_192505 | JGI IMG/M metagenome (GOLD analysis project Ga0265293, IMG submission 192505) | Leachate microbial communities from a municipal landfill in Southern Ontario, Canada - Leachate well 138R | ecosystem: Engineered > Solid waste > Landfill > Unclassified | place: Canada... | reverse complement strand
GTAATTGATCTCGCGGAGTAGAGTCTGATAGATCCCTTTAGACGAGAACCTACTGCGCCACCTGCTGATCGTAGAATGATCTGGTACTGGATTATCCAAACTTAAATGACTAAACCACAGGAATATGGTGTTGTAGAAAAGCTGTTCTTCCATCTGATAATCAGAAAGCTTGTACCAGGACTGAATAAGCATGATCCGGAACATAACTTCAGCTGGATAGGCATCTCGGCCAGCAACAGAAGTTCTTTTTATCTCAACTTCATCAAGTATCTTACTGATTCTCTCCCAGTCTATCAATTCCTCAATGTCTTTAAGAAAGTGTTTACGGCTTGCCAGGCGGCGAGATATCTCTTGATCTGCGAGGGTTATTAATTGCTTTTCCATATTAAGCTCCTGTGTTATTATTTAATACAATTAAAATAAATGTATCTTACTTGTCAAGAACTATTTAGCCGCAGTTTTACCTATTTATGTGCAACGGTCTTTCCAATATAATCCTTAATTTATCTATCTTTTTCTTTTCTATCTGTGAGATCTGTGTAATCTGCGAGCGACTTCTTCTTTCTTTTTCTTTAATTGCTTTGTTACCCATACGTGCTAAGCGCTAATAAACAATGAATAAATAACCGCCCATTTGTAGGGGAGTTGGTTCTACCGCTCCCGTTTTACTTCAAAACTTCACAACTACACAACTTCACAACTCTGCTCCGCCTTCTTGCTTCTCTTCCGATTCAACTTCACAACCCTGCTCCGCCTTCCCGCTTCTCTCCTTATTACGTTGTTTTACCCCTCTCATCAATCCGTCTCCCTGATTTTTCTAAAATAGTCGGCTGGATCCTCTATCCTCTCTACTTGCTCTTCCACATAAGGGCTGAGTTTTTCAGCAAGTTCGTTCCCACCCAACGGCTCAAACTCTGAGATTGACTCAATCGTGAATTTCTCCATTATTTTTGTGTCCTCAGAAAGGGTAAAAGTACCATATCCTTTGACTAACACTTGTTTGTACAGCAAGCTTGCAGCTTCGTACACTATATTTTCGTTCTCTGTATCGCAAGAGAGCGTAACTCCATCATCGAACTTAATTCTTACCTTCGGTGTAACGCCACCTACCGATATCACACGACCATATCTACTCGTTACTGAAGAGTAAGTCTGTTTTTCAGGCGCAACTGTTTCAGTTGGCGTATAAGAATAGATAGGCTTTTCTTCACCATTCTCAACATAGAAAAAATCAGGTCTTGTTTCGTAATAATCAGAAAAAACGTTTAAAGCTGTTGCAAACTTACGAATTTTTACTGATCTATCTCTATTATCGTCTGTAGAGATGGATGGAAGCAATTCAGAAGCTATTGATGACAACTCCTGATCCATACGTAAACTTACAGCGGTGCAGTTTTCATAGATATTTTCGAGTGAGACTATCAGTTCCGGCTTATCTTTTTTACGATCTCTCTTTTTTGGAAGCTTTGATAGTAAAGCTGCTTCAAAGCTTTTCAACAGATCTGCCAACTTAGAGACAGATATCTCTTTGGGTAAAATGTCATTAAATTTTATAAGTATACGCTCCATATCGCACCTCCATTTCCTTCTCTCTCATTTATACTAAATTCCACATTAAAAGTTTAATAAGAGGACTTCTTGATAATCTCGGGAAGAGCAAGCCACTTCCCCTACTAATGAAACCAAATAAATCAATGTAGTTTACTACGTTATATGTATACCTTTTACCTGCTCCAAGAATTACATTTTTCTTTAGCACGTCATTTTATACATTAGTACCAGGCGCAAACCTTTACCCACTAAACTATCCATCCAATATAATCCTTAATTTTTATCTCTTTTTCTTTTCAATCTGTGAGATCTGTGAAATCTGCGAGCAATTTCTTTTTCACTTCACAACTCCAAAACCTCACAACTTCACAACTCCGAATCCCCTTCTTGCTTCTCCCTCTATTACTGCTCCAGTTTTCTCTTTAGCACGTTATTTTATACTATAACCGTCAGGCGCAAACCTTTACCCACTAAACTATCCATCCAATATAATCCTTAAACATCTGTCTTTATCTTTTTAATCTGTGAGATCTGCGCCATCTGCGAGCGACTTCTTTTTTCTTTTTCTTTGATTGCTTTGTTACCCATACGTGCCAGGCGCTAATAAACAATGAATAAATAGCTACCAATTCGTAGGGGAGTTGGTTCTACCACTCCAGTTTATTTATTTTGCGAGCCTTAACCGTTAGGCGCAAACCTTTACCCGCTAAACTATCCATCCAATATAATCCTTAATTTTTATCTCTTTTAAATCTGTGAGATCTGCGCTATCTGCGAGCGGTCTCTTTTTCTTTGTTTTACGCTGTCGATAACCCACGAAACCGTGCTATTATTTCCACTTTTGCACTATAGAAATAGTTCTCTATTATTTCAGTATTACCTATTTTAGATGCTCTATCAAAATCTTGTTTAAGCTTCCACACCCATTTCTGGAACGCCACTTTTCTTTTCGGGTATTTACTCCATTTATCGGCAAAATTCTCTTTTGGGTTAACCGGATTCAGTATTTTTAGGCCGTCAGGATTTTGATTTACAAGTTTAGCCATATCGTCGATAATATCCACGAGTGTTTTCAAGAGGTAGTTATCCTTTCTGTAATACATAGCGGCAAGGGTAGTAATGATAATTGATATAGGCTTATCTTCTTGGTTATCTTGAAACATAATATCTCGATGTCGCTTTAATATCTGAATAGCTTTTTGCAGATTAGTTTTAGCGTAATAAGTTGGAATATGCTCGACTGCAGTCTCTTGTGTTTCTGCCAAGTATTTGATTCTGTTATCGATTATACTTCTAAACCATTCAGCGTATCCTTTCGGGTTACTAACGTACCATTCATCAGTTAAGCTCGAATATTCAGCATGCTGACGATCAGTTATAGCTATTGCAGAGTTTAGCCATTGCTGTGGTAATTCACTACCATTCAAAATCTTTCTAAACCCTTCCACATCGGGAATAGCAGGCAGAATATCCATATGAAACTGTTCGGTATCCGAATAGAGCAATGTCCAGCAGCGTCTATTTTCTTCAAGATTTTTCTGAAAGTTATTAGTTTTCCGGTATTTTTCTACTTCGTAGCCAACAAGCCGTTTCAATTTTTCTTGAGTAATCGCTTTTTTACTCGCACTTATTTCACATACTACGTCTACGTCGTAATGTTCTTTTTTATCAAAAGGCTTAATTGCAGTACCAAGGTTAAATGAACCCTGGGGGTAGAGGTTGATGTGGTGGTATTCTCTTAACAAAGAGTCTTCCCTTTTTAGGTGTTCCGTTATGGAATTAAACCTTTGTGTAGCTTTATCATACATAGATGTAGATACCTTTAAGTCAACTACCAATTCTTCAAGCAAATCATTCAAGTATTCATTATTCATATACCTCTCCCTTATCTGGATACAAAGGTTTATAATCAGGAGCGATATGATTCATAAACCGCTCTTCGAATATCGGAGTAAACTCACGACTTTGCGATGAAGCTTTCGACATTAATTTATCCACGTTGAGTTTATCAAGAGTAAACAGATTTTTTGGTACTATCGGGTTTAAACGATATGCATTACTTTCACCGAGTAGAAGGCGACATTGATTGTAAGCCCCTTCGCTCTGCCCCTCCATTATCAAGTTTACTGCATCTTTTTTCCATTGCCAGAGCCCACCAAAGTTCAGTTTATCTGAACGTTTTTTTACCTCTAAAGTAGTACCGAGGTTGAGCAAATGGATAGAATCTATATCTGCATTTAGCAGACTCTTAGCTTCAACAATTCCGACCATCGACGGATTATTAGCCCACACACCCCCATCGAGTAGTCGAAGACTATTTATCCCTTTATAGATCGGGAAGAAAGTTGGAGCCGCAGTTGTAGCCATAGCCACTTTCCACATAGGTATCTTCCAGTCACGTTTAAGCCGTTTATGATGGGGAGTTTTGAATAAGTGCACTGAATTTTCATCAACGTTAAATGAAGGGATGACCAACCGTTTAGTCGACTCACCCAGCTTTTTATCTCCTAAGCATTTTTTAAGCGCATTTTGAAGCCCTTTATTCGAGTACTTATTCCGATAAAACTGTTTTACTTTAGGTATGACTCCATCTCTAAAGATTTCGGGCCCCCACTCTTCATAAAACTTCACAATATTTTGGGGTCTAAGCCCGCTACCTAAGGCAAGTGCTATAATTCCTCCTGTTGACGTACCAACAATTAGATCAAAGTGATCCGCGATTTTAATCTCAAGGTCTTTTTCGATATGTGCAAGCACAGCAGCTGAATACAGCCCTTTAATGCCACCACCATCCAAAGCCAGTATTTGAAACCTCTTTTTCTTTTCCTCCATTTTAACCACCCTACTATATATCCTTTCTTATCTTTTTTTCCTATTTGCCATGTCGATTACCCTATCGGTGCCAAGCAACCACTAACCACAAAATAACTTCAAAACTTCACCACTCTGAATACCCTTCCTGCTTAGCTCCAAATTATCTGCGAGCGACTCCTTTTTCACTTCACAACTTCAAAACTCTTTTTATCTTTGATTTGTTTGACTTTCCATTACCGCCAAGCGCTTATATACAATGGATAAATAACCACCCATTTGTAGGGGAGTTGGTTCTACCGCTCCCGTTTTACTTCACAACTTCACAACTATACAACTTTGAATTCCCTTCTTGCTTTTCTCCCATGTAATCTGTGAAATCTGCGTCATCTGCGAGCGGTCTCTTTTTCTTTTTCTTTGTTTGTTTTGTTATCCATACGTGCTAAGATCTAATAAACAATGAATAAATAGCCACCAATTCGTAGGGGAGTTGGTTCTACCGCTCCCGTTTTACTTCACAACTTCACAACTACACAACTTTGAATTCCCTTCTTGCTTTTCTCCCATGTAATCTGTGAAATCTGCGCCATCTGCGAGCAACCTCTTTTTCTTTTTCTTTGATTGCTTTGTTACCTATACGTGCCAGGTGCAAACCTTTGCTCGCTACACTATCCATCCAATATAATCCTTAATTTTTATCTCTTTTTCTTTTAATCTGTGTAATCTGTGTAATCTGCGAGCGACCTCTATTTCACTTCACAACTTCAAAACTCTTTTTATCTTTGATTTGTTTGACTTTCCATTACCGCCAAGCGCTTATATACAATGGATAAATAACCACCCATTTGTAGGGGAGTTGGTTCTACCACTCCCGTTTTACTTCAAAACTACACAACTCCACAACTTTGCTTTGCTCCTTGCTTTTCTCCCATGTAATCTGTGAAATCTGCGTCATCTGCGAGCGACTTCTTTTTTTCTTTTTCTTTGATTGCTTTGTTACCTATTACCGTCAGGCACAAACCTTTGCTCGTTAAATTACAGCTTATCTAATCCTCAAACTATCTATCTTTTTCTTTTTAATCTGTGAGATCCGCGCCATCTGCGAGCGACTTTTTTTTCACTTCACAGCTCCCCATCCGGCGTACCATCCTTTTATTGTCAGGTTTGCCTCTATTGTTTCAGCTACTTCTGGGAAATGCTCTTTAATCTCTTTAATTGCTCTTCGGCATGCTTGTTGTGCGGCTTCGCGTCTTTTAGTTCTACTATTAGGGAAGTACCGTATTCGTTTACCTATAGGGTTATAGACTTCTGCGAGATAATTCTCGCAGGAGTCTAATTCTTGTTTAGCTTCTTCATATTTTTGCAGCATCGTATCGGTGAGCCCTACAGTAGTTTCCAAGACGTTATATTCGGCTATCTTTTTGATAAGGTAGTCGGTACGTTTGACAACTTGACGAACAGCTTGTTTATCCGCCATCAAAACAGGTGTATCGATGGCACTATTAACGGTATAGTCGTTCGTATTCAGTAAAAAGTCATTATAATTTAGCAGAGTATCATCAGAATCTACATAAGTATCGGAGTAGATAACCTGTAACGGAATCTTGATTCCTGGATTACGCATAACGGTAAGGATTAGTCTAACACCAGTTTTTGCTTTAAATATACTCATATTATCGACCAAAATTTTGATACAATCATCCACACTAATACCCGTTTTCTTGTCATTGATTCGTTTCATAGTTAACTCCTTTTCTCTATTTTATGTAGCCTATTCGGCTGGTTAATCCTTAATTATTCGTACTCTTTTACGACTTATTTTAGCCAAAGCGGTAGCCGGGCTACCATTAGTTTAGATGATTAAACCTGTTTTAGTTTAAAACTCTATCTCGGTCTCTCTGAATAGGTTAGGGCACCTTTGAGCACCGATAAGGACAACAATAATTATCACCGCTCATCTGTCAAATATTTCATCATACACTTTTAACGTATATTACCCTATCTTCTTAATTGTCTACCGTTTACTACTTTTATTTTTTTAATCTTTCTCGACCCCATTTTGTAGGGGGCTATGCTTCCTCGCCCCGATTTCTTTCTTTCCTTCTTGATCAATTACCGATAACCGCCAGGCGCAAACCTTTGCACGTTAAATTACAACTCATCTAATCCTTAAATTATCTATCTTTATCTTTTCAATCTGCGCGATCTGCGCTATCTGCGTGAAACCCTTTTTTCACTTCACAACTTCAAAACTCCGAATCCCTTCCTGCTTAGCTTCAATTATCTGCGAGCGACTTCTTTTCTCTTTTTCTTTGTTTGTTATGTTACCTATACGTGCCAGGCGCAAGCCTTTATCCACTAAACTATCCATCCAATATAATCCTTAATTTTTATCTCTTTTTCTTTTAAATCTGTGAGATCTGCGCTATCTGCGAGAGGTATCCATTTTTTCTTTTTCTTTGTTTGTTATGTTACTCATACATGCCAGGCGCAACCGGTTAATCGCCCGACCTTCTACTTGTTACATCCTTAATCTTTATCTCTTTTAAATCTGTGAGATCTGCGCTATCTGCGAGAGGTATCCATTTTTTCACTTCACAACTTCAAAACCTCACAACTACACAACTCTGAATTACTTCCTGCTTCTCTTCCAATTCAACCAATTTTTTCCGCTTCTTCCCGCATTATCGAAAAAGCAATCGTCAAAACAAATCCAATCACTTGCTTCATATCGTGATCACTTATACTTGGTATTACCAAGCTATCTTCTATTTCACTCATGATACGTCCGATTATTTCATTCATTTTCAACTCCTTAATTGTTTTTATAAGGGGGTGGTGGCGTGAGCCACCTTCCCGTTTGATTATTATTTTACCATTCGTTGGTATAGTCGTCACCGTTAGCCACTTTAGGCAGCAATCCGGCAGCGATGATTTCAGAAACGGTCATTGGGCACCCGGCGGTTTCCAGTTGACCTTTAGTAATTTCGCTAAGATCGACAGCACCATCACTTTTTGCATAGTTATAGAGGAACTTTACGAAGTTTGCATAGTTAGCGTATGCAGGTACTTGTTCAGCGGTATAGTGTGGTATACGTTGCACGGTATACCCTTTTAAATCTTCTTTAAACTGTTCTGAGCATGTAGCCCAGATATCAGCAAGGTTAGTTCCAGTAGCTGCGAAAAGCATATTATGTTCAGTAATTCTTGGCATAACGAAGATTCTACCAAACCCTACTCTCTTTTTGTTCATTGCGACATGGACTAAGTCATCCAGTTTACCACTCATTGTTTTAATTCCGTACTTATAACGAACTCTCATTTTGTTACTCCTATATAATGTATTTTCAGAGTGAGCTCCCTCTACATATATATAGGGGTGACACGGGCGTCTTTTTCCGAAAAAATCTTTAACTTTCTTCTTCGACACCCTTCAAACCCGCATCAATAGTGGCAATATTCTTTAGACTATTTTAGAGGTCAGAGTTGTTTTTTGAGTTAGCCTTGAGTTCAAAAACAAAAAAAGACGAGCCGTTAAGCTCGTCTCTTTTCAACTTGCAGTTCTTATATCTGCTATTTGGGTGTAGTATTAATTATCAGGCGAATTAAACAGACTTGATTATCTACTCAGTTTTTAGCTGTATCCTCGTCTGTCTTTTCTATACATACCAGCTTCATATCAAAATTTTTACTAGCAATACTCTTTTGAGCACTCATTATTCCGATTTTTGCAAGCAATGAATTACTATCCTTGATGTCAAAACCTGAGCTTTTTTTCTTATCCACAAAAGCAAGAGTATAACGGGCTTTGTATTCTAAGAGAGCTTTTTCAAAACTCTCACAGTCTATCTCTAACTTAGTAGAGCCTCTACTGTTGTATGAATCTTTAATTTGATCATAGTACTCTTTAATGCTCTTCTTTGTGCTATCATCGGCCTTATCCCTCCATCTTTGTAAGACACTGGCAGATGCAACAATTTGCTCACATGCTTTAGTAATCTCAGCCCCAAAACCAATTTTAACCTGAACTAACTCAACTTCCTCTTTCTTCTTATCTATTTTCATTAGGTCACAGAGCTCAACTTTTTCTTTACTGTTAAAAAACACGCAATCTGCTACAATAACGCCACTGCACTCTTCATGACTTTCATTATACTCTTTTTCAAGATACTCTCTCTTGCTTTCTTTATTTTTCTTTTTATAGCTTTTTCTCAGTTTTTGCTTATTAAACTTTTTAAACCAATACTGGCCAGAATCATAGATATGTTTTTCAATATAATTGTCTACGGTTTCAACTAAACTCTCGTTAATGTAATACCATTTTTTCTTAAGAAAGAAGTAAAGTTTTTCACCTGTATCATCGTCTATTTTTGTTTTCAACTCACCATGTAAATGTTCGATGAGACTACCTTGTGATCTAGGCTTTTCCTCGTTATTTACAGTATAGTATACTTCCAGCTTTGATAATTTACGGCCAACTTCTTCAGCATTCTTAAGTTCATTTAAACAGCTCTTAATACCCTCAGACATTATGACCTCTTTACCCGTGTTAGTTGGCATAAGATCATCAACTATTGTTTCATGTCCTTGTTTGATCTCAATAGAGTCAGACACCACAAACTCATAAATATCGCTATTTGCAAAATAAAAGTCAAACTCAACATCTTTACCGCTTACTAAATCCCATATTCTCTCATACAGTTGTTTATTGAGCCCATCTTTCTCTACTTCTCCCCTCACTTCTTCCAAAAAAGTCATTCTCATTATTGGGTCATCATCCAATCTTTCACTTAACTTTTTACAAAGCACCTTTGTCTCCTCGACGTTAATAGATGTAGACAGTTTAAAACCGTAGCCCGCAAAACAAGTACACCCTTTTTTAGAGCGAAGACCAAGCTCCTCTAATCTCTCTTTATCAAACTTAGTTACAGCCTTTTCAATTATTTTACCAACATCGGATTCAGTTACAATATTTATTTCATTCCTGAAAATCTTTGATGATCCAATCATATTACCAACCATACTTCGCTCTTGAATGTTTTTAAATACTGATGAGGTTTCATCAAAAGTCCTCTCAATAATCTTAACACTAAAGGTATGATCCACAAAATCTTGTATTACGTGATAGCCGTAACCACCAATTATCGCAAACACCCTTTTACCAACAAGCATAAACAAAACAAAAGAATTAATTCTGTTGGGCTTTATGTCTACTCTATCAGAGACATCTTTTAGATACCCCTTCCATAATGGCAACCTGTTACGTTCTTGCAGATACAACGCGATAGCGTCATCTTTAGCTCCATACTTCTCATACTGACTGTCTTCCCCCGGACGGCTATTGAAAGCTTCAATTATCAGTTGAGCTACTATATCCAATTTACTACTATACATATATTCTTTCTGAGCATTAACTTCAAACAAATCCTCTCTAATAAGATAAATAGATGCACTCGATAACTTTCCAGTATCTTTTGAGCTCATAACTCCCCCTTTATTGAAATTGAAACAGATCTACCTTTGCACTACTATTCAATCATATTCGAAACAATTATTTGAGCACACTCAGCTATCGGTTAAGAGCTACACTAAAGAACAAACCTTCTATACTTAGTCTAATTGCTGATAAAAGCTACGTTCAGACACATCCTTTCCTTTATTCTTCAACTCTTTTAAATACTTAATCGTATTGATATACTTATTTGCTATATCGGGACTAATCGGACTTTGTTTTTCTGCAATCCTCGTAAAGTTATTTCTATCATCACGCCACAACACACAGTAAGTAGGCAATTCTTGCCCTTTAAATTTCATTGTGCGCTCTATAAACATACCGGCACTATCAAGATTTGACCTATACTTAAAAAGGGTAGACGGAGTCAAAAAGACACCCACCTCCTGCCCCATCTCATGCCAGGCAGCAGCCTCATCAATTGCTGGGCCAACAAAAACAGACTGCTTTGTGTTATATTTCCCAACACTTGTGGCCCCTCTAACTAAGAGTTGTTTAGACAAACATGTTTCAATAAGCTTTTGCACGACAAGCCCGTGCACCTGGAGCTCTAATCCCTCATCTTGTGACTGAGAACAGATGACGAACGTATCAGAAATTAGCTCTATATGTATAGTAACTGTGCTCCTCTGAATTATAGCTTCAACTTTTCGTTTGAGATTTTGTCATCTTCCCTAAAGCTTAGCTTCTTAATCGCATTATCTACTATTTTGGAGCCCGGTTTAATCCTATTAAAGTCTAATTTAGCTAACTCGGGATAGGTTGCTCGCATTGCATTGTAAATATGAAATTTACTTTTACGCTCTGCAAACTCTATTACTTCATTCCTTACTGTAATTATATCATCTATGACGCTACTATCTTGTCTTTGCCAAATCCCTTTCCAACCAATAATGTCAGCTAAAGTCACCAGCCCGTTTATCTGATCGCTCATTTAATTATCCTCTAATATCCATCCAGGCCTATTCCTTTCAGTTTGTGATATCCAATCTGCAATTTCCTTCATTTTGTCTTCTAAATCGGATACTTCAATAGGATTTCTATCCGCGTATAACCACAGAGAATAAATATATGATTCTACATTATGAGGATAGCAAATAGAATCATGTTTTAAATGTTCTATAATAGAACTACCATGCTTATTGCCACTCTTTCTTACAGCCATAGCATGAATCGCCCAACCATCTAAAGTTCTTTCTACATCATAGGTATCTTCATGCCCCCACCTTTTGGAATAAACCTTGAATTTGAACTTTTTATCAAGGTTTTTATCTCCGAGAAATGACTCTACATCCTTTTTTTCCTTAGCATTAGTCAGCACCCAATAAAGGTCTTCAAAGGCAAAATAATTATCGTAGAACGCTCTCAAATCGTCTTCCGGTAGCTGACCTGTGTTAACCAAAAGATATTCCTCATATTCTGGTTGGTAGCTCCAATGTAACCTAACAGCTTTATCTGCGAGCCCGGAGGATAATTCACTGTACTTTCTTTTATCCGCTTGATTACTGATGTCAGTGGCAATATCTTTCAGTTGCTTAAACTCCTGGATATACGCGTCTTTTTCCTGATTATCTTTGGGGTGATCCCTGTGTGAAATCATGTATTCCTCAACCTTATTTTGAGCTTTCTCCGTCAGTATATAATTGTCGTCTTGAACAATAAAATATGGATTTTCTCTACTAATTAACCTAAAATCTGATTGACGAAAATAAAGGTCATATAGCGTATCCTTTGTTATAGGATTCATATAGTCAATACCATCCTTAGTGGCTTTCTTATAAATCCTTAGTAAAAGATTGTGTAACCTAACAGTTGACTCATCCATCTTGACTCTCCTTTACATATATCATTAATAATCTTGAGCTCATTTATCATGTTATTCAACTCAGGCAGCTCGACTTATTAATTGGTATTTAGGCTACCTTGCAGTAGTCCTATTCTTCAACTTTTATCGTAATCATACTTCACATTTCGATTTATATACGAGTTTAGTCCTTTACCAGCCCTCGCGAGCTCCTTCATCTCTTCAACGTGGTCTATACCAGGATTTCGATAAGTATATGAATATTGAGCGCCGCTACTAAACTCGACAATGATACGATCTTCTTCTATCTGATACCCGACTACTCCTGAATCACCACCTAAGTTTTTGTATACTTCCATAAGTCTTACTCCTATTGTAGAAAAGTGTTAGATATAGTGCCTTATAACGATTGAACACAAGAAGTTTACGTTAATCATTATTAGGCTTTCATTTACTTTAGTTTCATCATTTCAATGGTTACTTGTTAGATGTTAACGTCTTAAACTTAGGCCTGTTATTGAAGTTAGGCAGATATTACACACTGCTCTCTCACACTAGGTTTTGAAGATCATGTATTTATTGGGTATTTTTCACACCTCATTATCCTATTTATGACAGTATAACTCAAAACAACCGAATGTCAAATAATATTTCGATATTTCTTTTATTTACTTTATGCTTGCACTAAGCCTCGTAAAACGGCTTCTCCCTTCATGAAACATGAATGTGAGCTACAAAGCAATATATTTTCCTTGACTGTATAGCACTTCAAAGTTAAATAAAGTAGTGTTGTAATTCGTCGCTGAACTAAAGGGATTATGACACCGTAAAGTATATAATTGTTACCATAACAACGTATTGAGGATGAAAGAATGTTTACAACAAAAAAGATTATCTTATACATCGCGCTAACTCTTTTAGCTTTGTTCTTAATAAGCTCATGTTCTCGTATTACCGAGAACGATACTGTTTCCATCTCAGGACGATCCATTTTAAATAACGATACTGAAGACGCTTCTTTAGATCCAACTGATTACTCTGGAATCGATATTTACCTATATAAGCCCATCACTCTCGATAAAAATATCAAAGACATAAATTACGATTACCCTCAAATAGGTGTTAATATCAGTCAAGAAACAGAGTTTGATCATAGAACATCAAAACCATATAGAAAAACAATATCTGACAGCAAAGGACACTTTACCTTCAAAAATATCGATAAAGGGGAATATATTTTAGTTATCCTTAAAGAAGGTTGGGGATTCAGATATTTCCATTCATTACAAGCAACAGCTAATAAAGAGTTCTTAGAAGAGGCTTTTGACTTAACTCTTTACCCTGAATTGAAGGTTTCAGGTTATATTACAGACGATTTAGAAATTAAGTCAGGACATCACCTGGTTTTTACCGACCACACGGTTTGTGCAGACAACAGTAGTTTGACTATACATTCAGGAGCCACTATCCGCATAGCACCTAACGCCAATATCGACGTAAGGGGTGGGTTTGCATTTCATTCAACGCCAAACTTATGGAGCAGGTTTATATCCAATGATAATATCTACCTAACGGATGAGTTTTCACAGGACACTGAATTAGGATTATACTATAGCTTCAATGTATTCGGAAATCCTCTAATGAATAGCGTACAACTCGAAAACATTATCTTCAGGAATTCTCAAAATTCAATCAAGTTTGAACAAATTTGCGAAATAGCTGTTAAAAACTCTGTTTTTTATAGCTTAATGAATGGGCTTATCACGGTTGATTGTAACAATGTTGAAGTAGTAAATTGTCTTGCTAAAGGATACAACACAGAGTTAAATATTGGGTTTTACCTGTTGAATTCAACTAATGGTTCAGTGACCAAAAACGTTATAACAAATTGTTATTCTGGAATAAAACTTAAAGATAATTCCAACCAACAAGTGGAAAACAATCTGAGTATTGGTTGTGAGTACGGCATAGAATTATATAGTAGCTACTCAATAGTTAAACATAATGAAATAAAGGAGTGTCAGCAAGGGTTAAGAGTATGCGGTCCAACAACACCTAAGATAGAATACAACAACATAGAAGCTGAAACTTCGATAATAATTGGTCACAGCGGCTATTATCCAAATGCTCAGCCAAGCATAACGCTAAACAATCTTAATTGCAGGAAATATTACTTTTGGGTTATACACCTAAGCAGATTAGACGTTGACGCGGACAACAACTACTATTTTACAACCAATCTCGATACAATCGATAAGAAAATATATGATAAGAAAAACTATGTCCCATCTGTCCAACATGGGGTTGGCACGGTACACTATCAACCGATAAAAACCAACACAATCAATGACGCGGGTATCAACTTATAAAACAGAAGTAAACTCAGCTAAAGATACGAATAGATATCCTTTTTATGATCGATACTAACAACCAAGACTATTCAAACACTTATGTTCCCTATACCCTGTTCAAAGTGTAACTTATCTATGCCGAATATAGTACAAACAACAAAAGACGAGCTGCTTTACTCGTCTTTTGATTAATTTTCTTGATAGCTTCTATCTATGTGTTTACTTTACCTAATTATTTCGCCCTTATTGAATCCAATTTTTGGTCGAGATATCGTCTCAAGACCCCAGAAGGTACTTTCTGGACACAACTTTAAAAGATCCATATTGTTAGACAAATAGGCAAAAATCACAGGAAACACGTCTTGGTTCGTGACAATGTGATCGTCAAAATGTGAAGCTTTATCTTGATCTGGCCATCTAATGGCAACCATTGTACCGATCCGATCCCACACAAGATCAGGAGTAATCTCCTCTCTTTTCCAGTCAGCTAAGTTATAACAATCACCTGTTAAAGATGGACCATGGTCTCCAATAGCAATTACTATTGAACTTGGATCGTAGTCACGAATAGTTTCAAAGTCTGATCTCATTAACTCTAAAGTGGATTCAAATTTTTCAACCCATAACTCGGTTTCATTTGGTAAGCACTTTCCAGAATTCTGTGAATGCCCAGGCAAACCATAATGATTAACGACAAACGAGCTTTCCTTTTCCTCTTTTATGACTTTTTGCTTGTACGATTGCACATCAACATCTTCTAAAGCAATTAGCCCTCTGGTATCAAACCTCATTTCTCCTTGTAAAACACCTCTTATGAGTACTAAAAAAAAGTCCAATTTTGCTGCGTTAATCGACCTGGTAGGATAAATCTCATCAAAAAGATCAGTATGAGTTATTGCAGCGTACCCTGTATAATAACTCTCCAGAAGAAATCTACTTTCATAGCCATTCTCTCTTAAGATTAGGTTAACCCATGAATTCCCAGTATAAACATCACGCCCTTCTGGTGTTTTAATCGGACGGTTAGAAAAATCAAGCATATTACCCATACTATTTAAACTTGCATCCCCTAAAGAATAGGTATCTGGATACAATTTAAATTGAAACTCTATAAACATAGAGCTTAGTTCTTCAAAAGGCAACCCCTGCTCTCTAAACACCCTTTCATTGGGAATGCCGTCATAAACAAAAAGATATATGTTTGGTTTCTCTTTAAGCACTATACTTTTATACTCTTCTTTCAACACCTTTCTCTTGTATCCAATATTACTCCCTTCACTTCTTGTAACCAAACTAGAGACAATGAATACAATAAGAACTATGCTGCTTACTTGTAAAGCCCTCGTAAATCTCTTGTTGTTGTTAATCAGATTAATTAAGACAAAAGTGCAGAATGCAAGTATCCAGAAATCGATATCAACTTGACTTGTAAGACGAAGCGCAAATCTAAACATCGGCAAAGAGATAAACAGCAGAGTAAACACTGCTGCTTTCAAAATAGAATCACTCTTGGTGCGTGTATAGTCGACACTTGATCGTAAAATCATATAGTTTATGAAGGCAACTAACAGTATAACAATAAAGAAATAGATGTTATATTCTCCCATTAGATACTCACCATTCACCTTAGCGTAATGGATAGCGGGAATCAAGGGTATAATAAACAATAAAAGCCAGCGTGGTAAAGTTTCCAACGGCTCTTCATATTTCTCTTTGCGAATGAATATACCTGCTATAAAGGTAGAGGTAAAGAGTGTGTAACTTGAGAAGTTAAAAAACTCTCTTACAGAGATATGTTTCTTAATTATTAACAAACAGCCAAGAAAAGCAGTTAGTAATGATATTCCTACTATCAGGCTTGCAACATAATATCTAAACGACCTTTGAAAACTCCTCTTTATTTCATATACTTGTAAAAGAGCGAAACCGAGAGTAGCAATAAAGAAGGGTATATACTTTAAGAAGCTTGAAAAGTAAAGTCCTCTTTCAAGTGCTATCGCTTGAAAAACATAGAACATAGATAGAAGAGCAAAATACTGCTTGAAAAGAGGAGCTATATATTCAATTAACTCTCTAATTGATCTACGCTTATCTTTTTCTACAATCACTTTCTCTGCATGTTTTCTGCTCGCTAATGTTCGAATAAAGAAAATAAGGTTGTTTGTCGTCCAATAAACTAATAAAGCTGAAGCGGCATTGTAAAGTAGAGCCAGGAATAGACCTGCAATCACAAAAGTCTGAACCTTATCTTTTTTTGTGAATCCAGGGGTAAGAAGGGCTGTTAAAATATTTATAACTGTCATTAAGATAGGCAGTATATTCTCTCCAAGTATCATACCATCAGGCAATGCTAAATCCTTTATGAGCCAGAAAGATACACCCTGTAACGCCTCCATATTACTCAACATGTGGTATGCTGCGAAAAGGAAAGGGAGTTGAAGTATCAGAGGAAAAGCCGACCTAAGCGCTAAAATGGGATGGTAATTATATCTTTTGTACAACTCTACAGTCATTCTATGACGAACTTCCGCGCGCGCTTCGTTTTTGATAGCAGCCAATTTAGGCGCCATAAGTCGCTGAACCAATGCTTCTCTCTCAGGATAACGTTGGATTAATACTCCAAGCCAGGCCATAATCGTACTGGTCGCAACAGACAGTAATAATAACGATAAGCCATAAGATCCTATTATTTTATAGAAAGACAAAAATGCAATCTGTAATAACCACATCAGTGGATACAAAACTGTGCTCATTGTTTCTCTCCTATTAGCACTTGCTTAACATATTTGGCAATAGCTTCACCCGCTGAGCCAAAGTTCTTAATCACACTCTCTCTATAGGTTACAATCTCGTCTGACCCCTTTTCATTCAACGCTTGTTCTACAAAGCCAATAATCTTTTCGATGTCCTCTTTCGCAACTTTTAACCCAATCTTTATCTCTGCTTCTTCCATCCACAGTTCACTCATATCATCACGCTCAAAACCAGGCATTGCGTCCAGCGGCACCTCTAAACTGATAACTGGTTTCTGACATAAAAACGCATAGTCAAATCTAATTGAAGAGGTGTCGGAAATTAATAAATCAGACTCTATCATAGATTTGGTCGGAGATATATCCCTATCCCATCTAACGCTATCTAATTTTGCAATCTCACTCTCTATCTCATTAATAAATTTCTCTTCAGATACATAAGACTGAGGATGTGGTCGAACTATCACTGAATAGTTAGCTTCCGTTAGTTTTTTTATAAACTCAGTTCCATAGTTGACTAAAAGCCCTTTACTACCCCAAGATGAAGCCACCAGCACGACTTTTTTATCTTTTTTATTTGCAGTGTTGTTTATCTCTCCACTATAAGTATCCAAATATGGCAAACCCAAAGAAACCAACTTCTTTTCTTTTAACCCACGTTTCTTTTCCAGTTCACGTATTGATTTAGCCTGAAAATCACCTACCATGAATACTGAGTCATAATGATCTAAAGATCCTTTACGGTACATCGATAAATCATTGATTGAGTGGAATACATGTATTAAATTATTTATGTGTAGCGATTTTCTAATAGGGTACCCTTTGCAGCCAATATTAGGTGTAGTACAGATTAAGTTAGATGCCTTCAAGTTACTTGCCTTTGCAAAACCCAAGTTTCCATACCCAAGAAATCTTGCTTCCATAAATTCACTCTCTCTTTTTAAAAGCTCATCCTCTATGTCGAGCGTGTAATAGGAAAACGGTATCTTGTGATCAATTAGAGCATTTACTATAGGTTCAAAAGTTGCCCTGTATTGTTTACCCTCACTAAGTACACCCAAAACAACATCTTTATCCTTATGCTCTATTTCTCCTTTTGGTTTCTTACCAATCAATTTAAGAAACACACCTTTAAGTGAAAAAAGGAGCGCCGCTATACCAGCTATCAAAAGGTTAATTAAGACTGCCCCTGATCCCGGGTCTAAGTAAGCATAAACGTTTTTAGGGCTCAATAGAAAAACTATGGTTAAAATAATAAAAGTAGTCATAGTGGCGTAAACTCCTTAATGAAGATTGAGACTAAAACACAGAACTTCTTTCAACTGTTCTTTATTAACTGCTACAGCGAAGTTAGAGAATCTTTGAGGGTTATTCATTTCATCTATCATCTCCACAATTTCAGCCGGTTGAACATATGTGCGTAGATATTCAATTAAGTTCAGGCCTTTAATAAAATTAGCTGACATCTCTACGTATTTTAAGGAATCTTTATCAATATCATTGTTGCTCTGAATAAGCTCATATAAAGCAGGTATTGTAAATGAGCAGGCTAAACCATGTGATATCTTATACTTATAGGTCAAAGGGTACGATATAGCATGTGCTATAGCTGTTTTTGTTTGACATATCGCAACTCCAGCTAAGAAGCTTGCATTCTGCATAGCTGTTCTCGCTTCTAAGTTATCCGACTGCTCTAAAACTATTGGCAGCTTACTTACTATTAAAGTAATTGCCTCTTTAGCTGTAGCTCTTGCAATAGGATTAAACTTCTTATTCCATAACGATTCGGTAGCGTGTGACAAAGCGTCTAAACCAGTAAAAAGTGTCTGATCAAACGGCAACTGAAGAGTTAATCTTGGGTCTAATATTACATACTCTGGTATAATGCTGTCCGACTCTAACGAGTACTTATGACCATTTACCAGATCCCATACCGTAGCAAACTGTGTACACTCAGCACCTGTACCAGATGTAGTTGGCACAGCAACAACTGGTATATTATCACTAATGTTTGGAACCAAATTATTTTGCAATGCCTTGAGTATTTTATTTTCATTTTTTTCTGGTAATATTACGGACAGTACTTTTGCTGCATCAATTATGCTCCCACCACCTATACCAATTATCCAGTCAAACTCTTCTTGAGAGTATTTATTCGATATCTCTTTTAGTTGTGTAATATCGGGATTGTTAATTCTTTCAATATGAGTTTTAATCTCTACGTTAGACAGTCGCCCTGTCAATTCATCAATAGCCCCACTGTTCTGAAAAAAGGGCGACGACAGAATAAAAACACTCCCATCAATAGGTATATCATCAATTGCATCGTAAAGAGACTTTCCTGCAACGACCCTAATATCTTTGTTAGTTGACCAAATCATAAGTCTCTAAGTTTCTTTATAAACGATACTTTGTTTTCCGCTGGCGTACTCTTTGGTCTGCCTAAGTCAGAGCGCGAACCTTTTTTTACCCGTACTTCCAGAAATACAGGTCCTTTTGAACTATCGATTTCCTTGATACACTTACTTAGTTCTTCTTTATCATTAGCTACAAAATACTTATTGTATCCTGCTGCTCTGGCTAAAAGCTCTAAGTCAAGATTATCAACTGCGGTAGACTGTCCACCCACAGATTCATGACATTGGTTATTCATAATAACATGAACAAAATTGCGAGGCGCAAGTTTGCCTATTACCGGCAGAGCCCCCATATGCATTAGTAGTGCACCGTCTCCGTCAATACACATCACTTTTTTCTCTGGAAGCCTTAGAGCAATACCGGCAGCGATTGATGAGCTGTGCCCCATAGAGCCGACAGTTAGGAAATCTTGTGATATTTCTCCTCTTTTCTCTCTAACTTCATAAAGTTCTCTTGAAGTTTTACCTGTAGTTGATACTATAGAGTATGTGTTATCAGCCTCAAGTATAGTTTTTATTGCTTCTTCGCGGCTCAATGAAAAACACTCTTCTTTTTTGTTCGATGATTTGTATTCCGAAAAAGTCCTTTTTTTTACTACTATAGCCACAGGTGATGAGTTTGCAGCAGCTTTATCTACTATCTCCTTAATCAACTTTTCAACATCTTTAGTTTCCGAGCTGATTACAGTATACGGCAATTTCATTGCTTGAAGAAGATCATTCTGCACCATACCCTGTTTAGCATGCTGTGGCTCATCTTTTATTCCCGGCTCACCCCTCCATCCAATGAGTAAAACCATTGGTATACCATACACAGCATTATCAGCAAGTGACAACAATGGATTTATAGCATTGCCCAGGCCAGAGTTTTGCATATATACTAATGGTACCTTGCCAGTGGCTAAAAAACTACCTACTCCCATTGCCACAGCATTCCCTTCGTTAGCACATATCACATGATCTTTCTCATTACATGTGTCACTAATATACGCACAAAACTCTTTTAACAAGGAATCAGGAACACCTGTAAAAAAATCAACCCCATTGTCGTAAAGTACTTCATAAAAATACTTGGGATCAATCATACACGCTCCGGGATCAAAGTAATTATTTCTTTAATCGACATCAATTTGTCTCTTGCTTCAAAAGCACGTCCGTGCTGCAAAATAGTTTTTGCAGTATCAACCATTGAAGGATATGCACTTCTTAGAAGTTGGTTAGCATATATAACAATGTTAACACCTGCCTCAGCCAACTCATTCTCATATACGGTATCATAAGTAGATGGCACTACTACTATAGGAACCTTCTTTTCAAACTCATTTGTAAGTTTACAGAAAGCAAGTATTTCATCGGGTGTCTTCTCTTTTGAATGAATCATTATCGCATCACAACCAGCCTCTATATAAGCTTTTGCACGTGTTATAGCATCATCCATTCCGGCTTTAAGGATAAGGCTCTCTATCCTTGCAATAATCATAAAGTCATCTGTTATTTGAGCACGTTTTCCAGCTTTGATTTTTTCACAGAAATGTTCTATATCATCCTGCTCTTGCACTACATCAGTTCCAAAGAGTGAATTCATTTTTAGACCAATCTTGTCTTCAATTATAACAGCAGACACGCCTAAGCGCTCCAATGTTCTCACAGTATAAATAAAGTGCTCCTGCTTTCCCCCAGTATCCCCATCAAAAACAATTGGTTTAGTAGTCACCTCTAATAAATCATTAATGTTAATCAACCTTGATGAAATATCGACAGCCTCAATATCAGGTTTACCTCTTACGGTAGAGTCAGTTAAACTACTCGCCCACATACCATCAAATTCTTTGATCTTATTATCTGTTTCGACCTTAGTATGTTCTATTATCAAACCTGTAAGCCCGTTATGTGCTTCACAAATCCTGACAATTGGCTTAGCGTTTATCAATCTTCGCAGAGTCGCTCGTCTTATATCAGGTGTAGTTCCCAACTCACGCACTGCGCTATTAAGCTGAGAAGATGAAATGCCTTGCGTGTAGGGTATCTCTATCAACTCTCCACCCCACTCTTTTAAACAGTCAATCACTTGTTGTCGTGTTTCTCGCTGCACACCTTCCTTCCAGTCATCACCATGCACGACATAATCAGGCTTTAATTTTCTAAGATTTGGGCGATAATCCAACGTTTCTTGGGGGATAACTTCTACTACTTTCTTTAAAGATCCTACGATTAAAGACCTTTGTTCATAATTTAAATAAGGTAATCGCTTATAGCTAGCAATAGCACTATCCGTTAGAATACCAACATATACCTCACCATACTTAGAAGCTTGCTCAATAATATTCAGATGACCTGGATGAATAATATCCGCGCTCATCGCGACATATACTATCTTCATAATCTCCCCCTTCTTCTATTTTATAATATTTTGCGAAACAATCCAGTCTTACACTAAAAGTGTAGGGCTTATATTTGGTTCAGGATATTTCACACAAACTCATAAAACCAATTAATACCTAAGACTCATTCGTAAGAGAGTTGTTTTGTGAGCTTTAATTACCAAGTGCAAACCTTCACCCGTCAACAACTACTTATCTCATCCTTAAACTACCTATCTTTTCTGGCAAATAACTCGCTATCTTCATATCAACTCCATTATATTCTCACAAATCTCATCTATGCTTTATCCAATGTAGTATTATCCCTTAATGTGGTACCATCTTGCCATCGATTACCACATTAATCTTTCGTAGTTAACACTTAATTCTTCTTCATCTTTGGTGTGTTAGGTTACCCATAAACATCAGGGAACCAATAGTTTCAATCCTTAAATCTTTTCTTTTCTTTTAAATCTGCGGAATCAGTGAGATCTGCAAGCAACTTCTTTTTTACTTAACAACTACAAAACCATACAACTCCACAACTCTGAATAGCCTTCTCGCTTAGCTTCAATGATTTGCGTGCGATCTCTTTTTTTTGTTTGTTTTGCTATCAATACGTGTCAGGTGTTGTGATTTAATCGTTCAGTTTTTCCGTAGGGAGTTGGTTCTACCCCTCCAGTTTAGTTGTTTTGTGAACTTTAATTGTCAGGTGCAAACCTTTACCCGTCAAACAACTACTTATCTTACCCTTAAATCTATCTTTTCTTTTAATCTGTGAGATCTGCGCTATCTGGTGCGCCACGAGGCGTGTCAAAGACAGTTGGTGTAAGTCCAACCCATATAATTGTCCGTTCATATGGAAGTGAAGAAGATGGCTGCAGCCGTAAGGCGAAG
>Ga0265293_10005065_pt1 | contig 22463 bp, 24 predicted proteins | sample Munlanlewell138R_FD_192505 | JGI IMG/M metagenome (GOLD analysis project Ga0265293, IMG submission 192505) | Leachate microbial communities from a municipal landfill in Southern Ontario, Canada - Leachate well 138R | ecosystem: Engineered > Solid waste > Landfill > Unclassified | place: Canada... | reverse complement strand
AACAAGGGCACTCTAATTAAGAGCGCCCTTGCTAAAAACCTGCTAATTTGGCTAATTTTCTATTCCCATAAAGGTGTTAGCACCTATCTAGGAATCGAACCCTAAAATGCTCGGTTTTCGGGTCATTTTACACAGAAATGTCCACGCACGGGATGTAGGAATCGAACCCACGGCGTTTGGTTTGGAGCCAAACATGTTACCACTACACCAATCCCGCATTATTAATATATTCTATAAATCTATCAATAATAATAAAAACCTCTTTAAATATTTTACTATCCCCATATCTAACAGATACACATCCCTTATATCCAGGTTTCTTATTAATACCAGTATGTGGTTTATTATATACAGAAAACTTATTTTTTTCAATACCAGTAATATTGGACCAAAAATTTATCATTTCTTTTTTATCATGATACTCATGTAGATGAATCCAAACTCTAAACTTATTTTCATTGATAATAAAAGATTCTCTTAATAAATCTAAAAATAGTTTTATCATTTTTGGATCAGAATTTATAAATCTAAAATAATTATTAGTTTTACCACCCTCACCCCAATAAAGTAAAGCTAAGAATAACTTATAATCATTAACACCATATCTTTTATTTCTTAAAACCGAACAATTTTTATCAATTAACTCTAATTCTCTAGCTCTATTTTTTCTAGCACTATCCTTTCCCTTTTTTCTTCCAATATCACCTAATTTTTTTATTCTCTCCTTTGCTTTATTATTTAAAAATTCATCTCGACACCACAAAGAAGCTGTGCTTTTGGAGATATTAAAAGTTTCACTAATTTCTCGAAAAAAATAACCCTTCTTTCTTAATATTTTAGCTTGTTTCTTTATTTTTTGCTTCATATTAAAACTATAGCAAAAACAAGATAAAAATAACTTAAATACAAAAAAAGAACCGCTATAGCGGTCTTTCTTTATACTATCTCAAATATTTTATTCAACTTTTGTTTCCTTATCCTTCATTGGCTCACCACAACAAATAATTGGAGCCCCACTATCCTTCACAAACTCAACTTCATTGCCACAAATTTCACAAACATAAATTTTTCCTATTCTACTTGCCATATTTTTAAAATTAATTAATAAGTCTCTACAAAAATTTCAAAATGAGCTTGAGGATGAGCGCAGGCTGGACATTTATCAGGAGCTCCTTCGCCCTCATGAATATATCCACAATTATTACATTTCCAACGCCTAACTTCCTCTCTTTTAAATACCATCCCTTTTTCCATATTCTCTAATAATTTTTGATAACGAGCCTCATGAGCCTCCTCTACTTCAGCTACTTCATGAAATAATTTAGCGATATCTTCATGCCCCTCTTCTAAGGCTTCTTTTTCCATCCGAGGATACATAGAGGAATGCTCATAATTTTCTCCCTCAATAGCTGCTTTTAAGTTATCTTCCATATTTTCATGGATATAGCCTAATTGCTTAGCCCATAATTTAGCATGTTCCTTTTCGTTACGAGCAGTCTCTTCAAAGATATTAGCAATTTGCACATAACCGGCCTTACGAAAAGCACTAGCAAAATAATCATACTTATTTCTAGCCATAGATTCGCCAGCAAAAGCTTCTTCTAAATTTTTTTTTGTTTTTTCTCCTAACATAATATTAAAATTAATTATAAGTATTTAAAAATTATTTTTCCAATTCTTCATCATACTCTAACTCATAAATATGAAAAATAGTAATTACTAGTGATAAAATTAATGGACCTAATATTAATCCCCAAAATCCAAACAAGATTAAACCCCCGGTTAAAGAAAATATTAAAAAAATAGGGCTAATCTTAGCTCGACTATGAAGAATATAGGCTCTAATTAAATTATCAGTATTGCCAATTATTAAAGCTCCCCAAGAAATTATAAAAACTCCTTGAAAAATTTGGCCAGAAAAAATAAGAAATAATCCAATAGGAATATATACCAACATCGAACCAATATACGGAATTAAAGAAAATATCGCTATAAATAAACCCGGATAAAAAGCTGGTACTCCAGCTATTAAAAAACCAATAGCGCCCACCAAACCTTGAATTCCAGCAGTAACAAAAGTAGAAACTATAGCGGTATAGCCAATTTCTCTAAACTTATTAAAAATCTCTATATCATACTTATTGGGAAGTGGAGACCAAATTTTTAATTTATTTAACATCCTCTCTCCGTCAATAAAAAAGAAAAACATCGCTAACAAAATCAAAACCAAAGACACTAAAAAACTAGTTGTCCCTTTAACAACAAAGGTAGCCCCTTTAGCTATCCAATCACTTAAATTTTTAGTAACAGACAAAACAAAATCTTTGACCTCATTATTCTCCCAGTCTATAAAATCAATTTTCTTAAATAATTCGCCATTAAAAATTTCCTTACCTCCATTAATTTGATTTAAAAAAATAACAGTTTCGGAATAGGCTACTGGAGCCTTTTTACTAAAAAAAATAATAATTCCAGAAACGGGAATAATAATAATCAATAATAAAGACAAGCACATAATTAAAGCTGAAATTTTACGTCGTCCTTTTAAAACCTTACTAAGCCTTAAAAAAAGAGAGTAAAAAACAGAGGTTAAAACTGCTGCTATAACTATTTCAATTAAAAATGGCCTGAATAAAAAAAGACAGGCCGCTGAGGCTAAAATTACTAAAAATATTAAAAAATATTTGGAGAAAGTATTATCTTTCATTATAAATATTATTTAGTTTCTTTATGAAGTGTGTTTTTTTTACAAAACTTACAAAACTTACTTAATTCTAGTCGAACTGCTTTTAAGGTTTTTTTGTTTTTATGAGAATTATGAGTAATTCTTTTACATTCAGTGCATTCTAATTTAATCAAATTATCTTGTGACATATTTTTTATTTTATTAATATTATTAACAATATAAGGTATTATAACAAATAAACCTTAAAAGTCAAATCAAATTATTTCTGACATCTTGGACAATAATGAGTCCCTCGGCCAGCCACCCTATCTTTTAATATTAAATTCTGACATTTTTGACATTTTTGACCATCCCGACCATAAACCTTTAACAATTTAACGAATTCACCAGTTTGCCCCTCAGCGTCAATATAATTACTAAAAGTAGTTCCTCTTTTTTTAACCGCCAATTTTAAGATTCTAGAGATATTAGAAAAAATTAATTTTTTTTCTGACTCCTTGAGACTAAAAACCTTTCTTTGGGGCAAAACACCAGCAGCAAATAAAATCTCATCAGCATAAATATTTCCAATACCAGAAACCAAAGATTGATCTAATAAAAAAGCTTTAATATTTTTATTGGCTCGGCCTTCTAATAATTTTAAAAAATCTGAATATTTTATTTTCTCCAAAGGCTCTAAGCCAAATTTTCCTTTAATTGTATTTAGCTCTATCTTGTTTACTAATTTAACATAAGCAAAGCGCCGAGTATCATTTAAAAACAAGACATCCCCCTTTAAAAAATTAATTTGAAAACGAAGATGTTTAAAATTCTCCCGATCTTTTTCTTGACCAGAATTAGAATGCCCACCAACCATTAATTTTTTAGAATTATTAGGTAAATAAACTAATTGACCAGTCATTTTTAGATGCACTAATAAAAATAAAGGACTTTTTTTAAATTTAAAAATTAGAAGTTTTCCAATTCGATCAATTTCTAAAATTTTATCGTTTTTTAATTTTTTATAGCCAAGCAAAAAAGGAGTTAACTTTTTATCAAAAATCTTTAACTCTTTAATTTCTTTATTTAAAACAAAACGGCGCAAACCGTTTCTAATTGTTTCTACCTCTGGTAATTCTGGCATAAATTATAATATGTATAATAAAAAACCAACCAATCCTAGTATTAAAAATAATACTAAAAATATTTTTAGAAAGCTTCGTCCAATTTTATCAGGATTTATAAGCATAAAAGTGTGGGCCGAGCAAGATTCGAACTTGCGAAGGCGAAAGCCAGCAGATTTACAGTCTGCCCCAGTTGACCGCTTTGGTATCGACCCAATTATCTAACAATAACTTTATCTATTTTACAAGAAAAAAAAATAATGTCAATAAACAATATTAAACTAAAAAATAATTAAACTCCAATAGCCTGCAAAACAAATCTTACGATAGCATAAGATGAAAATATAATCACTAATCCTAGGGTGGCCCAAATTATAATATTTTTTCCTTTAGTAACGTTTTGTTCATTTCCGGCAGCAGTCATCCAGGTTATACCTCCATAAATAAACATTATTAAGGCTAAAGATCCTACTATTCCCAAGGCAGCACTTATCACCTTTCCGATTATGCCTGGAATACTAGCTGTTCCTAAAGGATTTGACAAAGAAACTACTGAAGAACCACTGCCAGAATTAGATGTGGTAGAAGTATTATTTACCCCTGAGTTGGAGGTAGTTGAGGTTGCTCCTTGAGCCTGTACAAAATTAGGCAATAAAAAGGAAAACGAAACAACAGTAAAAAACATCAAAAAAACTAAACCAACTTTATTTTTAAAATTATTAAACATATTTTTATATTTATAAAAAATTATCTATATAAATAATATCATCATTTCTAAAAAAGAGCAAATAAAAAAGGGAGCTCTTTGGCTCCCCCTGAGGTCAATATTTAGAATAAGATTACATCTTTCTAAAATTAACTTTAATAGTCTGCCCGTCTTCATCAGATTGAAAGCAAACTTTTTGAATTTTTCCTTTTACATCCGGAAAATTATTTTCTTGACCTACAATAACCTCACAAATTGTGCCATTATCATAAATAATCTTATAATTTCCGACGTTCCCTGAAGTATGCATGTTATAACCCACCGGAAATTTTACCCAGGGGCTAGTCTCTCCTTTGTCCAGAAGAAACTCATGACTATACTCAGAAGAATATTCAATTTTATCTATCTCCCTTCTTTCCGAGACTGGTCTATCACGTAAGCCATAATGCCAAATCACTATACAGAAAAATAAAGTTAATAAGGCATAAGGAACAGCCTTAGAAACATTTGTTTCCTGAGGATTGATAATATTGGCAACCTTTAAGACTAAAGCGGCCATTATCAAACTAATAATAGCTTTAATCCAAAAGTCCAGCTCGAAATATCTAGAGAAATCAAAAACCGATAATAATATAAGGAAAAGAACAATTACTACGCCACCAATTGCAAAGGCGGCAAAAAATCCTAGAACCGTCTTTAAAGCCGACGATTCTTGAATTTTGATTTTTCTTTTTTCTTTATTTTCCAAATCAGGCTTCGCCACTTGAGCTATACCCGAAGTTTTTCCTGATGTTTTTGCACTCATCTTTTTTTTTGTTTTTTTTATTTTAGACATTTCCTTCTACTCCCTTAAGAGCTGCTAACATTCCAGCTACTGACTTTCCATTATCAATGATAAAAGTTTTGTCGGTATCCTTCATGGACTCCCATTTTTTGGTTTCAGCTAAATAAGCTAAAATGGTATCAGGAGAACAACCAGCTGCAGCTAGAAGTTGAACTTGTTTTTGAAGTCCTCCTCCCCGCAATTCCAAAACCTTAGCTTCGGCTATTGCCAAAATTTCCATTTCCTCGGCTTTGTCAACAGCAATATCCTTAGCTACCTTAGCCTCATGCTTCTTACGATTTAAAATGATTTCCTCATCGCTTAGTTCAATATCAACTAAGTTTATGGCTATAATCTCTAAACCATAGGCTGATAAAATTTGATCAAACTTTTCAGGATCCTCATTTTTAATATGAGTAAAGAAATCTTCTGTAAAAGCCCCCGAAGCGTTATATTTTCCCTCTCGAGCTTGTCGAATCGTTAAATCTCCTAAAGCTGTTCTAATTAAAGAGGCGATAATATTGCGAACAGTTTCATCGGCTGATTCCTGAAAAACATATTTTTCAACATTCGCAACTTTAAAATTATAAACAACTTTAACTGAAGCCGAAACTCCTTCTTTAAACTCAATTTTATTACCTTCATCAAAAACCTCTTCCTCAATAGTTCCAAGAAAGACTGTCTCGCTAAAAGTGATAAACCCAAAAAAAGGAAATACGAAATAATATCCTGGTTCTAAAAAACCATGATATCTTCCGTTTTCTAAAACAACCGCCACATGATTATGAGGCACCGATACATAACTTTGACCCTTAATATTAAGGGCTCTGGGATTATTCGCAAAAAAACGATAACCCTTTAATAAAGCCAAAGTGGATATAACCAGGGCAATAATTGTTGGTACAATCATCGTCCAAAAGAAATTCATTCCAACCAGAGCTAATATCAAGACCGATAATAACAAAACTCCTGCCAAAGACAAGAAAAATGCAGTCCATTGACGTTTTCCTATAAATTTTTCCATTTTTATTCCTCCCTATATTTAAATTATTACTATTTTATTTTTAAAGTTCTAAGCTGGCCCCACACGGACTAGCCACAACAAAACTATATCATATTTAGCTAAAAAAGTCAATAGATATAAAAAAACCGCATTATTAGCGGTTTAAAAATTTAATCTTCCGAAAAGCCATTCTCTGATAAAAACTTTTGGCGATTAAAAGAATATTCGTTAATGAACTCTTTTTGATTTCCCCAAAAATATGTTTCTAAGAAAATAAGAATTTCTATAGGAGTCATGTTCTGAAATAAATCATGATACTTATCATGATATAACTCCATTATTTTTGTTTTATTACTTTTATCATCAGAACCACCTCGACTTCGAGGAGTAATATGATGAATAGTTAGGGCCTGATTTCTCCGACGACCTCTTTTTCTAATATTTTCATTATTATTCATTTTCTTTTCTGTTTTACCATTGTTTTTACTACAATCTTTTCTACTATTCATAATATATAATTTTTAAGAACTGAGCCGTCTTCGGGACTTGAACCCGAGACCTTTTCCTTACCATGGAAACGCTCTACCAACTGAGCTAAGACGGCTAAAACAGAAACTAAAGATTTTCTATCTTGTTCTCCCAATCAGAAATATTATTATTTTCCGGATTAACATCTTTAATCCTATTTAAAAAATCCTCTGCTTTAAATTTATCTTTTTTAATTATACATAAATTTAACATTAAATCAAGATAGCGAGGATTATTGCGATCTATCTCTAAGGACTTTTTTAAATGAAATATAGCACCATCAAGGTCATCTAGCTCTTGATTAATTAGGGCTAAAGAATAATTTAAATTAGCAATATCATTATTGGAAGAGGAATCAATAATCACTTCACTTAATTTTAAAGTATATAATAAAGTTTGCTTAGCTTCTTGATATTTATTTTTTGAATAATAAACCTCTCCCAACCGCCAAAAAGCTAAAAAATTTTTATCATCAACACTGATAATCTCAATCAATTTTTTTTCAGCCTCATCCCAGTCTTCTTTTTTTATTAATTCTTCCACTTGAGAAAATAATATTTTTATTTTTTCCTCTGAGTCAACCTCTGACAAAACATTAATTTCTTTTTTTTGTTTTTTTTCTTCCTGTAAAAATTTTAATTTTTCAGACAATTTATTAAAAATATTATTTAAAAAAATAGAAATATTATTAAAAATTTTTTCTAAAAAAGATAATTTTCTCTTCATCCTCTGTTTAATAATTTTTTCCTTAGTTTGTTGCTCTTTTTCTTCAGGGATATTTTCTACATCTAAAACAGCTAGGGCTGGAAAGCGACGCAAAACTATAAAAATAATAATTAAAAAAGCAATTGATATTATTAATAAAGGCCAAATATTATACATAAAATTAAAATTTATTTATTATTTTAACAAAGTCTGAGGCTTTTAAACTAGCTCCTCCGATTAAAAATCCAGAAATATCAGGTTGGTTTTTAAATTCTATAAAATTATTCAAATTAACACTCCCGCCATAAATAACCCGCAACTCTAAAGGTAATTTATCTTTAAACATTTTATTAATAATTTTTTTTATTTCTTGATGAACTAAAACAGCCTCCTCAACTGAAACAATTTTTCCAGAACCAATTGCCCAAACTGGTTCATAGGCAATAATTATTTTTTTATTCTTCAAGGTTTTTATTTTAGCCAAGGCTGCTTTAATTTGTTGATTAATTACTTTTAAGGTCTGGTTGGATTTTTTTTGATCCCAAGTTTCTCCCACACACAAAATTGGTGTTATTTTACTATTTTCTAAAACATTTTTCATTTTATAGCTAATAATATCATCATCAGAAAAATATTGACGCCTTTCACTATGTCCTATTAAAACAAATTTACAACCAATTTGCGATAAAGCCTCTAGAGAAACCTCTCCAGTATAGGCCCCTCTAGAAAAAGGAGAAACATCTTGGGAGCCATAAAATATTTTTTTATTTAAGTTTTTAGAAACCCCTGACAAGGATAGGAAGTCTGGCAAAACTACAACTTCATGACTAGTTTTTATTTTAGAAAAATTTTGAGAAATTTTTTTAGTCAAAGAAATTGAAGATTTAAAATCTAAATTCATTTTCCAATTTCCAATTATTATTTTCTTTGAGATATCTTTCATATTAATTAAATTAATTTAATTTTAATTGATTCTTTGACCAATTTAAAGTTCTTTTAATTCCCTCCTCTAAATCAACCCGAGCCTTCCAATTTAAAACCCCTTTAGCTAAATCTGTTTTTAAACAACTACGCCGCTCCTCTCCAAGTTTAGCTTCTTGAAATTCAACTTTTACTTTATCACCGATAGATTTTTCAATAGCCGAGATAATATCCAATAAAGTTTTTTCTATTCCGGTTCCAATATTAAATATTCCAACAATATCTTCATCTAAGTTTGCCACAAAGGCATCAACGACATCGTCAACATAAACAAAATCCCTAGTTTGAAGTCCATCTCCATAAACATAACTAGTTTTATTCTCTACAGCATTATTTATAAAAATAGCGATGACGCCAGCCTCCCCCCCTTTATATTGACGGGGCCCATACACATTAGCTAAGCGACAAATAGAATATTTTTGACCAAAAACCTTATAATAATAATTTAAATATTTCTCAAAACAAAGTTTATTTATACCATAAGGCGAAACTGGATTAGTGGGAGAACTTTCTGGAGTTGGAATTTCTTCAGGAAAACCATAGGCTGCCCCCCCCGAAGAAGCAAAAATTATTTTTTTAACCTTATTTTTATAACAATTCTCTAAAATATTTAAAGCCCCTAAAATATTAACTTGATTATCAAAAGCCATATCCTCCACTGACTTTCTTACATCAATTTGAGCGGCCAAATGATAAACATAATCAAATTTTTCTTGATTAAAAATTTCAGAAACCTTTTCTTTATTATTAATATCAACCTGATAAAAAGTGGCTAATTTATTTAAATAATCCTTTTTACCGCTAAATAAATTATCAATTATAACAACCTGATGATCTAAGCTAATTAATTTATCAACTAGATTAGAGCCAATAAAACCAGCTCCCCCAGTTACTAATATTTTAGACATAAATAAAAAATTTAATTAATTATGCCTAAATTATACTACAATTAAGCTATTGAGTAAACCCTCAAAAAAGAGATAAATATCGAAAAAACGCTTTGACTTGTAATTATTATTTTGTTATAATACTTAAAGATAGAGACACCAAAACTATCATTTTTTATTTGTTATAAATTATTTAAAATAAAGAAATATGTCTGAAAAAATTAAAAAAAACAATGATTACGGGGCTGATGCCATCACCGTCCTAGAAGGACTTGACCCAGTCAGAAAAAGACCTGGGATGTATATTGGCTCAACCTCATCTACGGGGCTTCATCATTTAATCTGGGAAGTCGTTGATAATTGTGTTGATGAGGCTATGGCCGGTTATGCTGACGAGGTAAGTGTTACCCTTTTAAAGGACGGTTTAGTTAAGGTTGAAGATAATGGTCGAGGAATTCCGGTAGAAAAACATAAAGTTACTGGATTATCTGCTCTAGAAACCGTTTTAACTAAGTTACATGCCGGAGGAAAATTTGGTGGTGGAGGATATAAGGTTTCTGGTGGTCTTCATGGTGTGGGAGTTTCAGTAGTAAATGCCTTAAGTGAATATTTGAGAGCTGAAATACATCGTGATGGGCAAATCTGGGAACAAGAATACAAAATTGGAAAGCCTTTAAAAAATATTAAATCAATCGGAAAAACTAAAAAAACTGGAACTACTATCATTTTTAAACCAGATGCTACTATTTTTACTGAGACTGAATTTAGTTGGGAAAAAATTCTAGATCGTCTTCGTCAACAATCTTATTTAACCAAGGGAATAACCATGATTGTTAAAGATGAAAGAGATAACCATTCCCCCAAAAAATATCGCTTCTATTTTGAAGGAGGAATTAAATCCTATATTAAATCACTTCATCGACAAAAAAACACTAAACACGATACAGTTTTTTATATTGAAAAAGAAATAAATGACTGCAAAATTGAAGTGGCTCTGCAATACAATGATGAATATAATGAAACCACCCTGCCCTTCGCTAATAATATTTATAATCCAGACGGAGGAACTCACTTAATAGGCTTCAAAACAGCTCTAACTAGAACCTTAAATTCTTATGCTCGAAACAAAAATATCTTAAAAGAAAAGGATGAAAACTTAACTGGAGATGATGTTCGAGAAGGATTAACCGCTATTGTTAGTGTTAAATTACCCAACCCTCAATTTGAAGGACAAACTAAGGGAAAACTAGGTAATGCTGAAATAAAAACTTATGTTGAGCAAATATTTGGAGAATCTTTTGGAGTTTTTTTAGAGGAGAACCCCAAAGAAGCTGAAAGTATTATTGGAAAATGTGTCTTATCAGCTCAAGCTAGGCTAGCTGCTCGAACTGCTAGGGCTAGTATACTAAGAAAAGGGGCTCTAGAAGGCATGACTTTACCAGGAAAATTATCTGATTGCTCTAGTAATAAGGCCGAAGAATGTGAATTATATATTGTAGAGGGAGATTCTGCCGGAGGTAGCGCAAAACAAGGACGAGATCGTCGTTTTCAAGCCATTCTGCCTTTAAGAGGAAAAATATTAAATGTAGAGAGAGCTCGTCTTGACAAAATGCTAGTTAATAACGAAATAAAAAACCTAGTTATCGCCCTGGGAACAAATATTGGAGATCAAATTGATATAAGTAAAATAAGATATAATAGAATCATAATCATGACCGATGCCGATGTTGATGGGGCTCATATTAGAACCCTGCTTCTAACTTTATTCTTCCGCTATTTTAATCCCTTAATAACTGGTGGTCATATTTATATTGCCCAACCACCTCTTTATCAAATTAAAAAAGGATCAGCTGTAAAATATGCTTACACCGAAAATGAAAAAATTAATATCATTAAAGATTTTGGTGGAGAAATTGAAGAAACCAACAAAGAAGATGAAAATGAAATAAGCGAAGATAGTGATAAGCTGGAAGAAGAAAAAAAGGATAAAAATAAAAAAACCAATAAATTATTTATTCAAAGATATAAGGGTTTAGGAGAGATGAACCCTGGTCAACTTTGGGAAACAACTATGAATCCAAAATCTAGAATTGTTAAACAGGTTACCATTGAAGATGCTGCTAAGGCTGACATTATTTTTGATATGTTAATGGGAGAAGATGTTTCCAAGAGAAAACATTTTATTCAAACTCATGCTAAAAATGTATCCAATTTAGATATATAATCTATAAAAATTAAAATAAAAAAATGAATTTATACCTTATCATCTTAACACCATTTTTTTCCGCAGCGACTGCTCAAATTATAAAAATTATGCTAAGTCGTCGCAACAAGATGAAATTAATTGATTTAATAAAATTTTCTTATGCTGGAATGCCCTCCGGTCATAGTGCTTTTGTATCTTCACTGGCAACAATAATAGGTCTAACTCAAGGAATTACTTCACCAATATTTGCTCTAACCTTAGCTTTTACCGTTATAGTAATAAACGATGCCCTAAAACTAAGACAATACCTAGGACAACAAGGAGCTATAGTTAATGTTTTGATAAAAGATCTAAAAGAAGATCAATTTTTAGATGAAAAATACCCAATTCTCAAAGAAAGAATTGGGCATACAAAAATAGAGGTTATAGCCGGATGCTTATTAGGAATTGCTATAGGAATAATTATATTTATTATTTTAAACAATCTCTAAACAAAACCATTATCACCCATTGAGGAAGTTCTTGGCAAATTTAAAATTTTTAAAATTGTAGGAGCAATACTCGTGTAATTACCTTGGGGATTAAGTAAACTCAAATCATTATTAGGAGCTTCTTTCAATCCAATAGTCTTACCTTCAAAACTTTGACCAATAATTAAAAAGGGAACATGATTTTTTGTTCTTTTTTTGTTAGCCAAGCCAGTACCGATATTATAAACATCTTCTGCTCCGCCATAAGCACTGGTTACTACTAAAACGCCATCCATTTCTAAAACTGCTTTAGATATTTTTTCTAAAGATTCAGAAATATTTTCTATTGCTGAAATAGTTGATAAAAAATTACCATTTAAAACCTCTGAGCCAATTTCTGAAAGACAAGAAAATATAAAATTATATTTATTTTTTTTTATATTTCTAATTAATTCATCTACTAAAAAATCTTTTCCAAAAAATGACAACAAAGAATTCTTTTTTTTGTCTATAATAACCCAATCTTCATTTGGGTATCTATCTAAAGAATTATTAAAAAAGGTTGAAATTAAAGGAAAGTCACAGCTAGCTGAAATCTTTAATTGATTTAAATCAAATTGTGATATAACCTTAGAAACAGAAACAAATTTTTTGCAATCACCGCAAGCCTCAACATCCAGACCCAAACCAAATGACTTATAAGTATCACTTAAAGATAGATCGGGAACCTCAATCACAGTAGCTGGAAAATTTGCTACTAAATTTTTAAAACCACTGATATTGGCTTTCCTGATAGCATTATTTTCAGTATTCAAAGAAATACCCCAGCCGTCAATAGTCAAAAAAACCACTAATTTATTTTTTATATCAATTTTTTTCATAATTATTTTCTCAAACCTTCTTCAATCTCTAATAATCTATTATATTTTACCAATCTTTCACTCCTAGACAAGGAGCCTGATTTAATAAAATCAGCTGAGACAGCTACAGATAAATCGGCAATAAAATCATCACTGGTCTCTCCACTACGATGAGAAATCATTATTTTGTAATTATTTTTTTGAGCTATCTTAATAGTTTCCATTGTTTCTGAAAGAGTTCCAACTTGATTAAGTTTAATTAATATAGCATTGGCAATTTCCTGAGAGATTCCTTTTTTTAATCTATTCTTATTAGTAACAAACAAATCATCACCAATTAATAAGACATTTTTACCCATTTTTCTAGTTAATTCCCTCCAACCATTCCAATCATCTTCTGCCAAGCCATCTTCAATAAAAAATATCTTATATTTTTTAAACCAATCTTGATACATTTTTATTAAATCTAAATAATTTAAACATTTATTATCCAGAGAAAAACAATATTTTTTCTTTTTAATATCATATAACTCCGAAGAACCAACATCGGTTCCAAGAAAGAAGTTTTTACCAATATTATAACCGACTCTTTTTCCGGCTAAAATAATTAAATCTAAAGCTTCGGCAGTAAAACTAACATCAGGAGCATACCCGCCCTCATTTCCAACTCCAGTATTCATTTTTTTAGATTTTAAAATTTTCCCTAATTCATGAAAAATTTCTGAACCCATTCTTAACTTTTCAGAAAAACTAGTTATTTTAATATTGGGAACAATCATAAATTCTTGAAAATCTAGATTATTATCAGCATGAGCTCCGCCATTTATAACATTAAAAGAAGGGGTTGGTAATTTATATTTTTTAGGAAAATCAAAAGTTTCAGACAGATATTCATAAAGCTCTCTATTAGAAGTCAAAGCCCCAGCCCTAGCTACCGCCAAAGAAACTGCTAAAATAGCATTAGCCCCTATTTTTTTTTTATTTTTAGTTCCGTCTAATTTAACCATTAACTTATCTATCTTTTTTTGATTTAAAACATTCTCTCCAATTAAAGTCTTAGCAATTGGTCCATTAATATTTTTAACTGCCTTTATAACTCCCAACCCATGATATCTTTTTTTATCTCCATCCCTTAATTCATGAGCCTCATGAACACCTGTAGAAGCACCTGATGGAACAGAGGCTTTGGCCCAAACTCCATTATCTAAAAAAACCTTAGCCTCAACGGTAGGATTTCCGCGAGAATCTAATATTTCCCTTCCATTAATTTTAATAATTTTAATCATATTTTTAATTTTTTAATAATTATGTAAAATTTATTTTATTCCAGGCATTTCTCCTCCAGATAAATATGACAACATAGCTCCACCACCGGTTGAAACCCAATCCATATATTTTTTTTTCTTTGATAAATTGAGAGCCTCCACTGTTTCTCCTCCGCCAGCCACACCAAAAGCTCGCCCCCTTGACCTAATAGCAATATCTCCAGCAATAGCAATTGTTCCCTTTTTAAAGTCTACATCCTCAAACTTTCCCATCGGGCCATTCCATACAATAGTCTGAGCCTTGCTAATATATTGAGAAAATAAATCAATTGTCTTGACTCCAATATCTAAAATAATATCGTTATCACTAATTTCAGAGATAATTTTATTACTAATTTTTTTATTTTTAACACCCCCTGATAATACCTTAACATCAATAGGTAATATTATTTTTTTTGAATTTAAAAATTCTTTAATTATTTTATCACCAGAGCTATCAATTAATGATTTCCCAATATTAAAACCCTTAGCTAAGAAAAAATTATTTGCCAAAGCCCCTCCCAGCAAAATAAAATTAGACTTATTATATAATTTTTTTATAATTGGAATTTTGGTTGAGATTTTAGATCCTCCCATAATAACCACAAATGGTTTTTTAGGCTTTAAAATTCTATTAAGATTAATAATCTCTTTCTCTAATAAAAAACCCATAAAAGAGGGTTTTTTTAATCTAATCGAAGAAACTGAGGAATTAGCTCGATGAGAAACGGCAAAAGCATCATTTATATAAACATCCGCCAAAGAAGCTAAAGACTTTCCCAGTCTTTTGCAATCACGTTCCTCTCCAGGATAAAATCTTAAATTATCAAGTAAAAAAATTTTAATTTCTTTATTTTTGTTAATTTTTTCTCTAATATTTTTAAAATCAGAAAAATTTTTAAAATCTAAAAAAAATATTTTTTCCTTTAAAATTTTAGATAAATATTTAGCAATAGGAGATAAAGAGTATCTAGCTTCAAAACCATTTTTAGGCTGTCCCAAATGACTAGCTAAAATTATTTGACAATTATTTTTTAATAAAAAATTTATTGTTTCTAAACTTTGCTTGATTTTAAAATCTTCTTTAATTTTATTACCAGAAATAGGAACATTAAAATCTACTCGTAAAAAAACTTTTTTATTTTTTATAGCCTTAATATTTCCAGTCAAACTTTTAAGTTTCATAAAAAAATTAATTAATAAAAATTATTTTAACTCTACTTTTAGCTCAACAGTCTCTCCGCTCCTAATAACAATTAAACTAATTTTATCACCAGGAACAAAATTATTTAAAACATCGTTAAAATTTGCCTGATTATTGATATCATAATTATTTATTTTAGTGATAACATCTCCAATTTGCAGGCCGCTAGACTCGGCTATTTGCCCTACAACGAAGGGATTAAGGCCATTATTATAAACCAAGGCTCCATTGACGGGCAATTGATTGCTGACAACATTCTTTAAATCCAAATAATAAAGACCAAATTTAATGTCAGATATTTCTTTATTTTTCAAAAACCCATAAATACTTGATTTAAAATCATGTATTGGTCTGATTTCCAGGTCAGCATCAATCAAGGCTAATAAATCTCCACTCAAATTAAATAAATATCCATTCTTAAAATTTTCTGGCAGATTATTATTTAAAATAATATAATTTTTATAATTATTAGAAAATTTTAAACTATCACCAGAATCAATAAAATTAATTGTATTTACCATAATTTCGCCAAAAAAATTATAAGCCAAAACTGTTTGTCCCGATCTCAAATCAGCCACATTAACAAAACTTCTGGCTGGTAAATTATTAACATCCTTTATTTTTATAAATAATAAACCCCTATCGCTAAAGCTAATAACTTCATCTATGTTATATATTTTTTTACCTTTTTTAGAGACAATAACGTAAGAATCTTTATTTTTTAAAATATTTTTATCAAAACTATTATTTTCCAAAATATTAACAACCACCCAACCATCATTACTAATTATTAAGCCAGAAAGACTTTCTTCGCCAACTATATAGCTATTTTCATAAAGCATCGAGCCATCTTTAACCACGGGAAAAACTCCCACCACGGCTTCATTAAAATAATTAAGAGATTCTTCTATTTTTAAATCTTGACTAATATAAACTTTTTTAGGATCCTGAATTATCAAGCTAGTATTATTATATTCCGGGGAATTTAAATCAAGTTCTGGATTTAAATCTATTAAATCAGAACCACCCCAAGAATCAAAATAAATATAAGCCAGCCCCCCACCAATCAACCCAAGAAAAAGAGAAGCAATGATTACACTTAAAGCTAAATTAATTTTATTTTTTTTCATTTTTTTCATAATATTTAACGCCACTTAACCAACAATAATGTAATGATTAGAAGCGAAATAATAAAAATTAAATTATATTTGATTTTTTTTTCAGTCAGGCTTTTAGTTAAATAAAACTTTATTAAACTTAGTCCTAAATAATAACACAATGATAGCAATAATCCAAGTATATTATAATTAAAGGGCAAAAAAAACAGAGCCCAAGATAATGGCAAAACTGAAAACAAGAACAAGGAACCAAAAAAAATAGTTGATCTAATATTCTCTCTGGCAAGAAAAATATTTTGCCAAGATGATACCAATAGCACAGAAAAAATACCCAAAAATATTATCCAATTATTAATATTTAAAAAATAAGTCAAGCCATAAAAAAATGAAGCAGATAAAAACAAAAATAATAAACCTAGGATATCTGACCAGATAGAAAGGCTATCAGTCCTAAATAAATTTTTTTTAGAAAATCTTTTTTTAAGACCACAAAAATAATAAAAACTAAGAGATAGGCCGGCAATCAAAAATAAAATTATATAAAATCTAGAGACCAATAAAGACAGGTAAAATACTAAGCTATTAATAAAAAGAACCGGCAAAACAAAAAACCAATAATCTTTTTTTTCTAAAATTATTTTTTTAAATCTAAAAAAATAAAATAAAAACAAAACATTAAAAGAAATTAATATCCAATAAAAAGACTTAGACCAAATAAAGGCGGAAATAATTAATAAAAAAAATAATAAGTGAAACAAAAATATTTTCTTTCTAGAGAAATTTATAATCGGCATATTTATATTTTTTTTATTTTAATTCAATTGACTTAATATCTGAAAAATCAATTAAATTATTTATTTTTATTAATTTATTAGAAAAGGAATAAAAATTATCTTCAATATATAAAGATCTTTTAGCCGAATAGTTCATAAATTTATCAAAGTCAGTAATATCTTCCTTTAAATGAGTAATCTCTCCTTTCAATTGAAATTTATTGTTAATAATTTCCAAGATTATAACTCCATTAAAAGTTACTCGACCCCAATAATCATTATTTGAATTATCCCTTAAAACAACTGGAACGGCTAAAATATTTTTATTACCTGAAAAAAGAAAAGCATGATGATCATATAGGGCAATTGATTCGCTACCAGAATCTCCAATAATATAAGAATCTAGTTCTATCGGAGTTCCCTGAGAAACATCAAATAAAGACAATTTTAAACCCTTAGTAATAACCCTATCATCTACAACTTCCGTGTCTCGACCAAAGCCAATTAATTTATCATTTCCATAAGGATGTAAATAATTAGAAAATCCTGGAATCTTTAATTCACCCGAGATTATTGGACTATAGGGGTTACTTAAATCTAAAGAAAACAAAGGGTCAATTTGCTCAAAGGTTACCACATACCCCCGATCACCCAAAAATCTAACTGAATATATTCTTTCTCCGGGAGCCATATTTTCTAAACTACCAATTATTTGCATATTTCCATCTAATATATAGACATTATTAGATGATTCCTGAGAATTAGAATATTTAGACCAATTAACATTTTTAGTAGTTGCTACTCGAAAATAACTATTATATTCATCCATAGAAAATTGATTTAACAAAGATCCCGGTACTGCCCCTTCTACCATCGGCTCAACTACACCATTAAATACTGAAAGTTTATATATGACAGTCGATTCAATTTCATTTTCTAAATTAGGATATCTTTCTTTAATGGCAAAAACCATCTCCTCCTCTAAAGATTCTTGCTCCGGGACAGTTAATAAAGAAATATAAATATCTAATATATTTCTAATTTTATATTTTTTTTCTGCTGGATTTAATATTTTATCAGAAACATTTTTTATTTCTTCAATTATTTGACGATCTTTTTCGCTCAAGTTAGAATAAATCAAATCCAAAAGAACTTCTGACTCTATTTCGTATTCATTTAAATATTTAGTATAAGACAAATAGATATTATTAGGCGAAACATACATATTTTGACCAGAGGGCAATAAATAATGACTATTTTTAAAATCTTCTTCTAAATTAAATAAATCTATAGAAAAAATAGAAGAAAAATTAAAATTGTCATAAGGAATATCAAAATAATAAATATCTGGCTTAAGACATTTAGCTCCTTCTTGGCAATCAAAACTTAATTCTTCGTTCTGATAAAAAACCCTAGGGAATGCCTCAGCAGACAATCCATAATTATTAACAATAAAATAAAGATGATCACCAATTAAACGAGAATTAAAATAATTTCCTTCGATTTTAAAATCTTTTTCTTTGACAGGATTTTCTACCTCAGAAATATCAAAAACTTGTAAAAAAACTTGATTATTATAGGGTCCAGGCCAAATTCTAGAACTAGATATCATTTTTTCAAAAATAGCAAAATCGGAAATATTACCAAAAACTACTAGCTTTTCATCTTTAACATAAATGTCTGTCAAATAATCTTCAAAACTTATTTTTTTAATCAACTTAGCATCCTCAACTGGATAAGCTTCTATAATATATAGATCCTTGTCAACCACCGCATAAATATATTTTCCATCAGTTTTAATAATATCAGCCTCGTCAACCCCTTCAACTTGAATATTAGTATCCGAAAAATCAACCGAGCTATCCTCGGAACTTCCCAGCCCAGTGGCTATTTCGCTAATTGACTCATCAACAGCCAAGGATTGCTTCATTGCTCCATTCCTATTATAATTTGATATCTCTAGGTTGTTTTGTTTTTCAACAATAAAATCTCTCAATTCTTGAGAAGAATTAAATTTTTTAACTAAACCCTTATTAGTTTGATCAAAAATACCGGAGGAAGGCAATTGCGTTAAATAATTAGACCCGGAATCAATTTTTTTACTAACCTTAAAATCTTTAACCTTTAAAACTAAAAAGGAAACAATTATTATTGCCAAAAAAATAATTAAAACTATATTTTTAAAGCTAAATCTCTTATTTTTTTCCATATTTATTTAAAAATTAATTATAATATCACCTTATTATTATAATACAAATTCAATAAATAATCAAAAAACAAAACTTTTTATAATCTTTACAAAGAAAAAATCTTATGATAAGCTATAATTATAAAAAATAATTTAAAATTAAAGCCTGTTTTTGGGATATAATTATAATGACTACTTTTGATAAAAACTTAAAATATTCAAAAAATAACAATAAAAAAGGAATTTTTTGTTTAATTTCTCAAATTGTACCAAATAAATTGGTATAATTTTGTCGTTTTTTAACCTCAAAAACAAAATAAAAAATATGAATTATGCTATTTACGTAGCTTTAGCTATTGCTGGTTTTTTCGGCGGTTATTTGTATTATAAAAAAATGTCAGCCTCTAAAATAGAGGGAGCTGAAAATAAAGCTGAAAAAATAATAAATGAAGCTAAAACTAAACAAAAAAAATACGAATTAGAAACTCAGGAAAAGGCTCTAAAAATAATTGAAGAGGCTAAAAAAGAAGAATCAAGCCGCCGCAAAGAAATTAATAATCTACAAAGACGACTAGAAGAAAGAGAAACTGCTTTTTCTCAAAAATTATTGGCCCTAGAAGAAAAGCAACAAAAATTATATGATAAAGTTAATGAAGTTCAAGAGATAAAAGAAAAAATAAAAGAAATAAAGGAAGATCAAATTAAAAAACTAGAAGAACTTTCTAAACTAACCCCTGAACAAGCCAGAGAAATCTTATTAAAAGACATTGAGGAAAAAAACAGTGAAGATCTTTTGGCTAGAATAACAAAATTAAAAAACGAGTCTGACGAAATAATAAAAGAAAAGGCTATGGATATGCTAGCTTTTGTAATTCAAAGACTGGCCCCAAATTATACTGCTGATTTAACAACTACTACAGTTGATCTTCCCAGTGATGAAATGAAAGGAAGAATTATAGGAAGAGAGGGGAGAAATATTAAATCAATTGAACAGATGACTGGAGTTGAAATAATTGTAGATGATACACCAAATGCCATCACTATCTCGGGTTTTTCTTTAATTAGAAGACACGTAGCTAAAAAAGCCCTAGAATATTTAATTAAGGATGGAAGAATTCACCCTACTAAAATAGAAGATGCTGTTAACAAGGCAAAAACTGAACTTTCAGCTGATATTAAAAAGGCTGGAGATGAAGCTGTTTATGAAATAGGAGTAACTGGATTTGACCCAAAATTAACTCAAATTCTTGGAAGATTAAAATATCGAACTAGTTATGGACAAAACGCCTTAGAACACTCTATTGAAGTGGCTCATCTCTCCGGGATGTTAGCCAGAGAATTAGGCGCTGATGCTAACATGGCTAAAAAAGCTGGGCTTTTACACGATATTGGAAAGGCTGTTGACCATGAAATACAAGGAAATCATACTGAAATTGGAAGAGATATTTTAAAGAAATTTAATATATCTGAAGAAATTATAGCTCCAGTCGAAACTCATCATGATGATAATCCTAAAACTTTATTATCTATTATAGTAAAAACAGCTGATGCTATTTCTTCGGCTCGACCAGGTGCTCGTCATGACTCCTACGAAAACTATATTCATCGTCTAGAAGAATTAGAAAGAATTGCCAATTCTTTTGACGGAGTAGAAAAAAGTTATGCTATACAGGCAGGACGTGAAGTTAGAATATTTATTTCTCCTGAAAAAATAGATGATTTAAAATCTTACGAAATAGCCAGAGAAATTGCTAAAAAAATAGAACAAGAATTAAAATATCCAGGAGAAATTAAGGTTAATATTATAAGAGAATTAAGAGTCATTGAATATGCCAGATAAAAAATTTATTAATCCTAAAGAATTAGCCGAAATTATAGCTAATAAAAATAATACTGGAACAAATAAAAAACAAGTTGAAAAAATAATCAAAACCTTAATTGATGTTATTATAGAGAAAGTTAAGGCTGGGCAAACTGTAAAGCTGACAGGATTCGGCGCCTTTATGTCAAAAGATCGCTATGCTCGCGCTGGAGTCAATCCAAGAAATCCGCAAGAAAGAATAAAAATACCGGCTGTTAGGGTCGCTAAATTTAAGGCTGGGAAAAAACTTAAAGATGCTCTAAAAAAATAAAGTGTTGCTAAAAATATTTTTTTCAATTATAATAAAAAACATAAAATATTAAATTTTATGTTGTGCCTATAGCTCAACTGGATAGAGCGTCTGGCTTCGGACCAGAAGGTTGTGGGTTCAAATCCTACTGGGCACACTAAAACAATTTATATCGGCTGGGTAGCTCAGATGGTTAGAGCGTAGCACTCATAACGCTAAGGTCGAGGGTTCGATCCCCTCCTCAGCCACTCAAAGCGCTGTTAGCTCAGCTGGTAGAGCAGCTCCCTCTTAAGGAGAAGGTCAAAGGTTCGAACCCTTTACGGCGCACAAAAAATCGACTACTATATAGTCGATTTTTTTATATCTCATTTAAACTACTAAAAATTAAAAGCTATCTGAACAATCTTCATCTGAAACACCACCAGGAGTAGCACATTTAGGGCCGTCATCTAAACCTCCAGTTTGCCCGCCCAAACAAAATGATAAAATATATGATCCATTGTCAATTCCAACCTCTTTATATTGATAAGTATTGTTATCTGTCTCACAAGCACCATCAGCTGGAGATGGGGCTGACGGCAAAACAGCCATATAGATATTAGTACCGCTGGCAATGGTTGAAGTCACCGAAGTAGAATTAGGATAACCCTGCCAATCATTAAAATATAATTCTAAGGCAGTCTGCATTTGTTTAACATCAGCTATTCTCTTGGCATCACGAGCACTTTTTCTAGCTTGTTGTAAAGAGACCACCGCTAAAGTTGCTAAAATACCAATAATGGCAATAACTACTAAAAGCTCAATTAA
>Ga0265293_10005064_pt1 | contig 22465 bp, 13 predicted proteins | sample Munlanlewell138R_FD_192505 | JGI IMG/M metagenome (GOLD analysis project Ga0265293, IMG submission 192505) | Leachate microbial communities from a municipal landfill in Southern Ontario, Canada - Leachate well 138R | ecosystem: Engineered > Solid waste > Landfill > Unclassified | place: Canada... | reverse complement strand
TCAATGCTCAGCACCGAATAGACGCATTTGTTGATAATCTGGCTGTCCTTGCGACTTTTAAATACAATCCCATCAAAGTAGATAATTGGGTAAATCGACTCAAGCGGCCGATTCTGCCACTCGTTCACTTCCGGCAAAATTTTGTCCGTTATTTTTGAAATCAATGTCTGCGAGATTTCTGCTCCATAAATCTCGCGTAAATTGTCCTCGATGTCACGCTGGCTCATACCTTTTGCATACATCGCCATAATTTTCTGCTCAATTTCGTCAGTCCGAGTCTGCCTTTTTTCAAGAACTCTCGGTTCAAACTCTCCATTGCGATCGCGTGGTATGGCTATTTCGCTTTCGCCATAATCGCTCTTGATGGTCTTATAATTATAGCCATTGCGGGAATTACCTGAATTATTTCCCGCTACGTCATGCTTTTCATACCCGAGATGTACATCCATCTCCGCTTCTAGCATTTGTTCAATCGTTCCGGCGAATAAACGCTTTAACTTCGACTGAATGTCACCTGTGCTTGTGCAGTCCTGCATCAGCAGTCTGACCAGCTCCATTTCCTTTTCACTAAGGATATTTTTTGATGTTTTCATAGGATAACCTCCATTCTTTTATGTGGAGATTATTGCCATTTACACGGATGATTATTCAGCCTCGGTTCCTCCTGGACCGCTTTGGAACTAATATCGAGCGATCTTGATACAGTCATTGCCTTATAGTTCCTTGGAGTTGTACCATAGTACTTTTTGAATCTACTTATAAAATATGAGGAACTAGTAAACCCTGACCTTTCGGATATCTCCTCATTATTCAAATCTGTGGTAAGTATGAGACACTTGGCATTTTCAAGGCGTTGCACGTTTACGTAATCAATAAAGGTTATACCAGTCTCCTCCTTAAATATCTTGCTGAAATATGTGGGGCTTAAGAATACCTTTTCTGCAACGGTATTAAGTGATAAATCACCTGCGAGATTATCTGAAATATAAGATTTTATACTGCATATTATGTCTGAATTGCGATCATCTCTTTTATCCTTTACATATTTAATCGCAATATCTGCAGCTTGCAGCATCCATGTACAAAATTCATCCATACTGTTTATATACTGGAACTGTTCCAATACATCAGGATTAAGTATATTGTGGAGACTATATCCCAGATCTCTGACATAACCTGAGTATGCCGATATAATTTCAGTAATCCTTCGGTGGCATGCTGCCGCTGAGTGTTTACCTTTTTCTGCAATATCAGAAAAAGCTTCAAGAGTAGTCCTTACTCTTTCAAGATTCTGCAGTCTGAGACCTGTCAGGAATTCATCAATAAACTTGTAAGGAACCTCCAGAGGGTTTGTATCCCTTTCGGTAGCAATCATCTCTGTAAATATTCTGCAGTTTGGCATAAAATATCTGTATTTAATGTATGCCTTTGCTGCATTATAAGAATCATAAATACAAAGAGCATTCTCTGCACAAGTGCCTATAGATGCTGTTATATTCAACGCATAGTTGAAAAAAGCATAATTTATTACGTCACCAGCAAGCATTAGAATAAAATCCGCATCTCTCATAATGGTATTAACTATAATCGCCAGCTCGGAATCAGATATTTCTGATGCATGGCATATATTCCGGACATTTCCAAAGCTTTCAATCCTAGAAATAAGATTGTACCTGACAAGCTGTCCATTTTCAATACTAATATTTCCAAAGTAGCATGCATCCATTTCTAGGTACAACACCCTGAAGTACGGCAAATCCATCTTCATACCGGATAATTTCATACGTTCAATGAATTCTTCCTGAGATCTTATGGTATTAGCGAGCAAACGGGTAATCAGATTGAATTTAATAAGCGGCTTATTTGATTCAAGTGATAGCTCCAATTCCATGACCTTCCCTGACAACTTATTGATTGCATTGTCTATTATTACATATTCATTGCATGCCTTCCTAACAGAAGACCTAGTCCCAGAAAACATACTAATTATATTGCTAACTATTACCTTAAGCGGATTGTATATCTTAAATGTGAATATGCTTGCAATAGCTAGTGCTACCAACAGTGTTGCTAAACAAACAAGCAGCATAGTTCGCCTAATGTCACCAGTCTTTTCATAATATTGCACCAGAGGTGTAGTATTTACAATGTACCATCCATTGTGTTGAAGTGTAGTATAAGTCACCATAGATTCAGTATCGTTTAGGATATCAATAAAGCTGCCTTCGGTTTTACCAAGATCCAGTATCCGAGAAGCATATGTATTACTATACGCATTGTCAAACAGGCGTTCATTGTTACTGTGCGAGATGACACTACCATTCTGATTCATTATAAATACCATTCCTTGAACGGTATCAAATCCTGGCTGCTTTATAATTTTGTGAAGGGCACTTTCTCTTACATTTATCCTTATGTATGCTTTGCTCTCCCTGCCTGGAGTCGTATATGGATACGTTTTAATAAATGAGAATACAGCTTCTGATAAATCCTGATGCACATTTTCTTTTGCTGTCCTAGTCCAGATAAACGTGTAGTCACTGGTAGATATATTATCTATCCAAGATGCATCTATAGGAGATGGGTGAAGCTCTAGCTCCACAAATTTAAGTCCATAAGCTGAGGATATTATAATATTATTTTTAATGAAGTATACCTCAATGGAGGCTATTAGATCAGGATTAGATAACGCTGCTTTCCTGAGACAGTTGAACGCACCAATTACCTTGCCATAATTGTGTTCAACTGGGTGGTTAATAAGATGAAGCAGATCTGCACTGTCAGCCAAATTGGAAGTGACTTCTATACTAATTCCCTCAGCCCTTTTTATAACAGTCTCCTCAATAATGCTTCCCAACCTTTCAAGCATGTGCCGGTTTACCTTAACAACCTCCCCGTTAAAAGTCGCTGTAAAGTAAAAATAGCAGATTGCACCGACAGCCGATGTGGTAACAATGGCAAGCAGCAGGTTCACTATTATCATTCTGAAGAATACAGTGTTATACCTTTCCAGCAGATTCATATTTGAACCATCCTGTTATGTATTAGTAAGATAATCTACACCCTTAAGAGCTATTCTGCAATAGTTTAGGCTTTACTTTTAATTTCATAAGTGCTTGTTGTCAATTATATTTTACACGTTTATTGTAATATTTAATGCTTTAACTATGTATTTTTTAAATTAAGTTTTATCACCATGTGATACAATTAAACATATCACTTTTCCCTAAAAACTTCAACTTAGTAAATAAGGAATATTTAGCGGTTGTCATTTCAGTTATAGCACATTGATAATCATATGGTCACTTGTACAAATATTAGTTGACAACGTTTATCCTATTACATATTTCAAAAATTATTATTGATCAAAGCTTAAAGAAATATCTTGCTTAGGAGCTATGTCAAAATCCAATAGCCCCTAAGCAAGAAACCATTAATTGCAATTATTGGATATCCCCAAAATATTATCATGGGAATGACTTTCATTCAAACCATCATGTTATTGGTTAGCTTCCTTTTCAAGGATATCTCCGCCGGATTTTCTCCATTTTTCTACAAATTCATCAAAGTAATCTACCGGCTTGCTACCTGTAATAATATCTATATATGCTTCTGCCTGTAGCTTGTCAAGCTCGGTAAAAAACCTCCCTCCCGACGGAAGCGCTGAAAGAAATTCATTTCTGATACCTCCTTCACGGAATAAGTTTTCATTTAACCAGTTAAGGACCGACTGTGGATTTTTCCAAGCGGATGCTGTTTCTCCTACACATCGCAAAATATTATGTCCACCAATTTTATGTGCTTCTGCTCCGCTCCATTTCAGATCTTTGGCAACACCAATACCAAATTCATCGTAATTCCAATCTTCACCTTTCATGCCATAATAAGCCGTAAGCGAATTCTCATAACTACCAAAGCTGATATCATCTATAATCTGTAATATCTTTCCGAGCTTATCTGGCTCCTTTTCAAGGTGCTTACCAAAGCAATACCGTGCCGCAAACAGATTCCTCATGGGCAGTCCCCGATTTCCATTAGGTCCTGTGGGCGGCATTCCAAATACAAGTGACTCGGAAGCAATTAGATTACTCTTTTCTAGCTCTACTCTTAGTTTTGCTACTTCTGATCTTCCCGGCAGAGGGGGATTCCATGCCCACCATCCGCCATTGCTGCAGAAACCTATTCTTCCCTGAATAAATGAAACAGCCTGCTGATTGCCTATATTCTCTCCAGTAATAAACTCCGGATCAAGTACACCATCCTTGTGCCACTTGTTTAATATCCTTAGAGCTTCCTTCATTTCGGGCTGGACTGCCGCATACACCAGTTTTCCATCACGTATTTGCCATTCATGCGTAATGCTCTTGAAGTTAGTTGACGGTATATAGCCGAAGGCTCCAAATACTGCTGCCATTCCAGTATTTGATAAGCCAAAGGTGTCCGGTTTGTTATTACCATCAGGATCTTCGTTTGTAAACTTGTACATCACTATCTCAAACTCATCAAGTGTTTCTGGAGCCTTGTCAAACCCCAGCTTTTTCAGCCAGTCTCCCCTATATACAGCCGGGAAGCGGCAATCTGACCAAGCCATAACCTGTGGAATGCCATATACCTTACCACCGTAACCACCATGCCTCATAAAAAAATCATCGCTGAAATTTGAGGTGAACTCCCGGTAAAGAATAGGAGCATATTTGGCCATTACACCTTCGGGTACTTCTGCAAGAATATCCTGGTTGATATACTGAAGAAAGTAATCACTGTTCTCAACCCTAATCAGATCCGGTACCTCTCCGCTTGCAAACTTCAAGCTCAAAAGTTCGCTGTATTTTGTCTTATCAAGGTTCCAGACATTGATATTTACATTATACTTCTGGTTGTGATACTTGATAATCTTTGCATCTTCGCTTACCGGATTAGATAAAAATGCAGTCCATGCAATGTCGTATTTCTTCCCTTCTTTTGGTGCATACTCTGCATATTTATCCTTGTCGCCTGTTCCGTCGTTCGTACTGACCGTGGAATTCTTTGTTGTATCCCGTACTGTAGTTCCAGATGGCGCTTTTTGTACAAAATTACCCCCTGCAACATCACCGGATTTACCCCCTTGGCAGCCTGCCATTACCGCAAGAGCTATACACGGTACTATTATGGCAATCATCATTCTTAAAATCCTACTGTTCATAAAAACCCTCCTAACTTAAAATGAATATTTGAACTTTTTGTATCATCTTCAATACATCCTTGTATTTATCAAATGTTTATGTGACTTCTATATCCCCACCATTTTCAGCAAGGAAATTTATGCATTTTAGACACTTATTTATGAAGCCTTGTGCTGAACCGAAACAAAAATTTCACTATGCACTTGGGATGTAGTCGTGTTAAGCATTCAAAACATTTATCTACACGACTTCATGTTCGAATCAACCCTTAACAGAGCCTACCATCACTCCCTTTACAAAATACTTTTGAATAAAAGGGTAAACAAGTATAATTGGAACAGTTGCAACCATAATGGTAGCTGCTTTGATGTTTTCGGGGTTAACAAGAGTATCGTCGGTCGCATTGACTTCCATTACACCATCTAATACCAGTCTTCTCATAACATTTTGTAGTACCTGCTTCTTCACATCAGGAACATATAGCAGTGCATCAAACCATGCGTTCCAGTGCCATACAGCTGTCCACATTGCAAGAGTAGCAACAATTGGCAGGGATACAGGCAGTATGATCAAAAACAGAATAACAACGTCATTTGCTCCATCAATATGGGCTGACTCTTCAAGGCTGTCAGGAATGGACATGAAAAAGTTGCGTACTATAATAAGATGGAATGTATTTATAAGACATGGCAGCACTAGCACCCAGATTGAGTTAAACATATCAAGCTTTTTAATAAGAAGATACGTGGGTATAAGTCCACCATGAAAATACATGGTAAAAACCACGAGACCCGTCCAGAAAGCACGGTGTGGCAGATGCCTCTTTGACAGAGGGTATGCCATTAATAACGTTACAAAAAGTGTTGTCAAAGTACCTAGCACTGTCCTCAACAGGGTATTCCAGAATCCAAGCCAAACATATTCATCCCTGAGGACTCTTCTGTAAGCCTCAAAGGTAATTTCAAAGGGAATAATGTTTATTTGCGTATATGATACATTTGCTGAACTCAAAGACAGAGATAGCAGATAAAAAAATGGGTAAACTGTAGTAATGCAGAATAATATCATTACAACATACAGTACTCCGGTAAAAAATTTGTCAGACACATGGATATCAATCCTGTTTCTCATATAAGCACCCCTTACCATATTCCATACTCGTTGATTCTCTTTGCAACACTGTTTGCCATAACTACAAGCGAGAAGGATATAATGTTCTTGAATAGCTCAATTGCAGCAGCAGAGCTATACTGCATCTTAACCAAGCCCATACGGTAGGCATATGTGCTTATAACATCCCCCACACTGTATACTGACGGATTGTACAGGTTGAATATCTGATTAAAATTGTCGTTTATAATCCTGCCGATTGAAAAGATAAGCATTATGGTTACAACAGGTATCAGAGAAGGAAGGGTGATATAAATTATCTTTTGAAACCTGTTTGCTCCATCCATATCTCCCGCATTATACAATTCCGGATCTATACCTGTAAGTGCCGCAAGATAAACGATCGATGACCATCCCACATTTTTCCATATATGAGTTGATACGACCACTGTTCTGAACCACTTAGGGTCAGCGAGGAAATATACCGGCTTCATCCCCAGAGATCTAAGTACAGCGTTTATCGGTCCGATCGATGGAGAAAGAAACTGAAGAAACAGGCCTCCCAGAATCACCCAGGAAACAAAATGGGGCAGATAACTTATGGTCTGTATGGTCTTCTTAAACACAACATTTCTTATCTCATACAAAAATATGGCAAAGAAAATTGGTGCGGGAAAACCGAAGATCAGTTGGTAAAGACTCAGCACTATCGTGTTTCTAAATACCTGACGGAAGCTTTCAGCAAAAAAAAGGTCTGTAAAGTTTCTAAAACCGATCCAGGGGCTACCCCATATCCCCAGCTTAAACATATAATCCTTAAAGGCTATCTGCAGACCATATATAGGCACATAATGGAATACAACATAAAAAGAAAGTCCAGGCAGCATCATAAGGAAGAGATATTTGTATTTGATATACTTCAAAGTCATTGTTTTTATATTTTCCATTGAATCCAACCTCTCCTTAAAAAAATTACTTCATGTGTAGCTCAGCACTTTATGATTGGCGGCTGTAGTGTATCCATAGGCTCAACAAAATAATATCTTCATCATCCATTAAAAACAATAACAAATATTTGTGATAATATTAATATTTTATCAGGATACGCTATATTCGTCCCAAGATATAGTGCTAATGCCTTTAAACCCCTTTAGCATTAAGCATTTGATATTAGATAGCAAATACATACATAAAAATTATCATGAGATATATCAAGATATGGCTGGTTATTTACGCATAAAGACATAGAAAACGCAGAAGATCCGGAGATAAAATAGTAAACTTAAGTATCATCTGCTTTTAGAAAGTCCAAATACTTCCATTAACACAAAAGTGGCGACCACAAGCCGCCACCTTCGTCAACACATTCATTTTATTTACTTGTAATCTCTATCTCTAATGCCGGATAAAAATCAGGATCATGACCGTTTTGAGATAAGATAACATATGCATATCCCGCATCACTTTTTATCATTACGGAATATGTCCCGTCACCCTTAATAAGAGGTGTAACATCAGTTTCTATCCAATAGTCACTGGGCGGGTTGTCGTATTTACCTACAAGCTCCCCGCATTCTGGCATACTATTCCATGTTACATCAGACTGCTCCCAACTGCTTTCCGATACTGCATATATTGCTGTAGATCCATAGAACGGCTCTTTTCTGTTTTTCATATTATATAACTTAATTTTAGCGCCGGTAACATCACCGGAAATTCCCGTAACCTCAAATTTAAATAAGCCCCATATTTCCCGATCTGGAACAGGCTCTGTACTGCCTTCCTCAACTGTGTATCCGCGTACTGCTATGTTTATCGCAGTACCGAGGTTAGCATCTGGTTTGCTGTGATCCAGAGCAACGCCTGCAATTGCATTGAATGTAAGAACCGAAGTCTGCCCGGTACCCTCTGGAGTATTGCTGTCCAAATTTGTGGGTTTTGATTCTGTTTCCTGCGGCTCTGTTATATCTGTTGCCGCAATACTATTATCATTGTTTACCGTCTCCGCATCAGTATAAGCCGTACCACCCGATTCTTCCCCAGGCTTCTTATCTGCTGAAATGCCGCAGCCACAGAGCCCACTGATAATTACAGTGCACAAAACTACAGCTATTAACCGCAAAAATAAAGTTTTATTAACTCTCATCTACATTTCTCCTTCTTTATTAATATTTTTTTATTAACTCTCATCTTCTTAACACTACAACATTAATTTTAAATTATCCTTACAGAAATAAAGTGTTAAAGCGTACGCAAAATATCAGTCTCCTTCTGTTCGTTTATACATGATTATGTGTGATATATCTCCTGTGCCAAAGCTGTCATCCCATACCATATCCCGGTATCCTAGTTTAATTTTGCCGTCCATAGGAAAAATATTGGTAATAACATACTCTTTGCAATCTGTGAGCTTAAAGTAACTCTCGGGGGAGCCCCCTCCGCTGCATCCAAATATCCTTATATTTTCGCAGCCTTCAGCCTTTATGATAGCTTCGCCGCTGCCCTCAAATTTAACCCCGAATACGTCTATATTCTTTGCGTTTGTAAAGACCGATCCAAAACGTCCAACTGCTTCAATATCCCCCATTTGCGGTTGGTAATGATATATTTTAAGCGGTTCGGTTGTTCCATCAATAAGGCACTGATAATATTCCTCGGTCATTCTCGTTGCATCGGCCACCGAAAGCACATATGCTCTGCCTCCTCCGCCACCAGTAAACACTATCGGGGGCTTTGTTGTTTTAACCTCCGGACCTTCTAGCTTTACCCTTCTTGGAAAGACATTCCGGATTATTGAATTACGCCCTGCTCGCCATAGCAGTCCGTAGCTTGTCGAGTATGGCGAATTGATCCCCGCAGAGGCGTTTGTTTTTATATGAAGCTGCATAAAAGCCAATATAACAGCTGCATCCTTATCATCTACTGTTTTAATAAGCGGCTTGGGATTGTCTCCATCTAAAAAATCCCCGTCAGGATAATTTTTAGGATCCACAAGGGGCTCAATTATAACCGAAAGATGAGATGCTCCTACAACACAAGAATTTGCCCTTAGTTCCAATGTTTTTGAGATTTTATAAACACCCTTGGGAATAAAAAGTGGAGCTCCTCTTCTGCTCGCCTCATCTATTGCTTTCTGCAGTTCCGGATAACAATCCTTCACTTTTTCGTCCATTTCCTCTCGGTCACCAACAAAATCTTTTGCGTTTAAAATATTTTTATCTCCCCAATAAGGGAATATTCCGCTCCAGGTATGTCTGCTCTGCAAATCCCGAGGAATATCTGAATCCCTAATTTCATTACTCCCCATATCCTTATACAACCCATCAACCTGCGTACCATCTATATAAATAGAATCTCGCCGAACTTTTGTTCCGCAAGCCGCCTGTGATTCGGGGTAAACAACATAAGCTGCGCCTGCAAATTCTTTCACATGGCTCCAACCGGTTTTATTCCCCAAAAGCGTATAGCCCGGGCCTGCATCCTTTATATCCACAATAACCTCTGCATTCTTGACATAAACGTTGTTCATGTATACCGATCTGTTACCATATATCGCAGGCTTATCCCCACCGGCATATGTTTCAATCATTGAATCAACAAGACAAACAGAAGCCTTGGTCGTAGAACCCTCCTCTGCTCCTGCTATTTGCACAGCAGATGCCCCTTTCTCTGGTACTAAGACGGCACCGGGCATAATCAAAGGACCTGCCGAATCATTATATATGCAAGCGCAGGTTTGTCCCTTCAGCGTGGCATTTGACAGTGAGCAGGTGGGTTGTGATTTTGTAATATATACTCCATATTTTCCGCCTGTTACAGTTATGTCATGCATACCGCCCCCGGAACCCAGACCGTCTTTTATACCTGCAAAGGCGCCTTTTGCATTAACACGGACACACTGCAAGGCCGAAAGCTCACATGCCGCAAAGTCTATACCAATAGCTCCCGGGTTTTGGTTTAGATCTATGTCTATGTCAATTATTTGTGAGCTCCAGTTGATGTTGCTCTTGCTGTAAATATTAGGGTACATCCCAACAATCGCCCAAAAGTAAAGCAGCGCTTCGGGATTTTTAGGATCCATAAACCCTTCGGCATTTTCCAAAAGCTTAATTACCGCACGGCTATCAGGATTAGCAGGTCCCTTTAAAATACAGCCAAAGCTTTTTCTTGACATTATTTTTTTTGCTATTTTTTTATTGGTATAGTCAGGACTTCGACCCTCCAATTGACTTGACACAAGATATGTACCCGCAGGAAGGTACGTAACGCACTGTGTATCCCTGCTCTCATTTATAGCCCTCTGCAGAGCCAAAGTTGCATCTTTTTTGCCCGTATTGTCTGCACAATAGGGAGGCTTGGTAACGTCAATTATGCCAGAAGCAATAAGCCTTCTGGCAAAATAGCGCTCTATGATACCTTTTGCGTTTTTTTCAACCTCTTCCTCGTTTTTGTTAAGCCCTTCCCTGTATTTTACAAAAAGCATAGGTGTCCCAGTTTCATTTGAGTCACCTCTTAAAAATACCGGTGCTCTTGAATTCGTCTTTATAATAAACGAATACCTACCTGTACCAGTAATACAGTTTTTTAAATCAAATTCCATCCAGCCCTTTTCGCTAGGAATATAAAGCTTGGCAATTGGTCTTTCAGGCAGTGCCATGGGCATACTTTCCAATGTTATACTTGTGCCTTCCCAATTATTTCCTGCACTATAAATAAAAATCCTGCTTCCTTGCTCTCCTCCACCGTCATAATACAGATTAAGCTTTGTTTCAAGAACGTCGCAGTTCATGTTTTTAACATCAAATCCAACACACACAACACTTTCTGGTTCAAAGGCAGCAAGGCGCATTTCATCGGTTACAGCATGAGAAATATTTGATGAAACGCATACACACTCAGATGATTTCAACAGGACATCTGCAATTGGGCTGATTTGGGGAAGTTCCTTTTCAGGGGGTAACTCACCCGTTCCGCATATAATCTCTAAATATGGAACATATCGGGCATCATACCTAGTCGAAGGAACACTGATACGCACCTCTTCCTGCATTCCCAGCCTAAAGGAGTATATGCCATCCCCTTTTACATATTCGGTAACATCAGCCTCCATCCAATCGTTGACAATAGGCATCCTGCGAAACTCCCCGAACCAGTTTTCTAAAGCAGGACAATTGTCCCAGGTTATTATATTCTCATCCCATTCCGCTGAAACACCCCTTACCGTTACAGGCTTTGAGGGCGTATTCTTTATCAGTGCTTCAACATATACCTTAAGCTTTGCTCTTAGTACCCTGCTCCTTACACCCTTTACCTCAAACTTAAGCATGCCCTCACGTATTCTGTCAGGTCCTTTATAAAGAAGTATGTTCTGTTTATCAGAAAAATTTAAGTCTGAGCTTTTCATATTTGTAATTTCAGTTGCCGCAGAAGCCTTGAATGTCAATGTTTCAATATCATTGTTTATCAATATGCCTTCATCATGTTTCTGTGGTGAAGGGCTAGAATCAAAAGTACTCAAAATCTACCAACTCCCCTTTTCAAATCCTAGATTTAAAACCTCTATATGCAACGTAATAATTCTATAATATAAGGCATATGCTTTTGCTAACAAAAAGTCCTTGTTAAAATGACGTTTTCACAAATACATATGCCTTTTAAACTATTACTACAGCGAAACATTTATTGTATTTTTTCAAGCAACACGTTGAAGCATTTGTAAATTTTCCAACTGCACATAAATACCGATGTTTAATACTTGTTTCGCTGTAGTGCTTATGCCTATAGGGGGTATATTAATTTATCTCTTAACACATCTTATTTTGTTCCTTTATTATACCTCGCATACGCCTGCCTGTATGATTCCATAAGTGTCTCAAGCTCCATCTTTTCTACAAGGCGTTTAACATATTCATCCCAACCTTCGTCAACCCCACCATTTAACAGCCAGTTTGCCACAGTCTGATTCACATAATTATTTATATCCACTCCTATTGTAGCTGCAACATTTATTTCATCACTATCAAAAAGGGCATCCGGGTACGTGGTAAATGTTTTAGATCTGTATTCTCCGTACACAGCATCCAAATGATCCTTTTCTAGTTTCAAATCACCAGCTTGAACATTTTGTCTGTTATAGAAATCCATAAGTATGGTAAACGAAAAGTTTCTCGGATTGTCTGTTGAATACCACTGAGCTTCTTTTACCCCTTCAGGTAAATCAAGCATAACAAGCTTTCCGTCTTCTTTTTTCCAGTGCTTATTTTCTTGTCCATAATAGCTCTCCCAACTCACCCATTCATCATGAAGATAGTCTGCCCACCTTATAGAAATTTCGGGGTTTTTGTTTGCTTTGGTTATGCAAAAGCCACCTTTTCTGATCATTCCACTGGTCTGTGGGTTAAGCAGGAAGGCTGCCTGATCACCCTTAGGACCAGTCAGTGGCATTACATAGTCAAAATCACTTAAGTCAATATTTCCAAAATGGGTCTTCAAGGACCATCCTTGAAACACACCAACAATTTGCTCGTTTCTCGCCGGTCTTCTTATCTTTGCATTGGCAATTTTTCTTGCTTGAGTAAGACTTTCTTCATCCGCCAAACCTTCGGCAAAGAGCTTATGAAAATATTTTATAGCTTCCTTATATTCCTCTTGGATTGCTGAGAAAATGACCTCTCCATCCTTAACAATTATATGGTTGCCATTTTCCATGATCCCCCATGAACCCAGCAGCGTTCTGAAATCACCTTGATTATAACAAAAGGTAAAGGGAATTTCGTCATCCTTATTGTTTTCATTCAGGTCTTTTCCTTTAAACGCTTTAAGCACATTGTAAAATTCATCGGTTGTCTTTGGTATATCAAGACCAACCTTCCCAAGCCAGTACTTATTGATCATCATTACCTGTCCACTGATATTTTTGTCCTCCATAATGTTAGGAATAGTATAGACATGACCGTCAGGGACAGTTATCGATTTCACATAATCAGGTCTTTGCTCAAATATTTCATTAATCCTAGGAGCATATTCTTTAATTAAATTGTCAAGAGGTACAATCAGCTCCTGCGTGCCATATTCGGTTATCTTGTCCGCCATGGTGTTGAATAGCGCGCCACCCATCATAATATCAGGTAGGTCATTGGCGAAAAAGATTAGGCTTATTTTCTCCTTCCAGCCTTCCTCAGGGCTCATTTGCCAATCAATATGGACATTTGTTTTTTCCTCCGCCCTCTGCCAGAACCACATTGTTTCAAAGTCTGCCATATCATTTGACTTAGGTCCGCCAACAGTTAATGTAACCTTTTCATTAACTATGGGAAGCCCTGTTAAATTTAAGTTTTCAATCACCTTTCCGCTTGTACCCGCTGTGTTTTTTGTTCCTCCTTCTCCTTCCGAAACAACACATCCTGTAAATGCCAGCATCAAAACCAGTATAATGATAAAAGCTTTTACCAAAAGTACACCCTTCTTCATAACAAATCCTCCTCTTTACTAGTTTTTATATTAATTTTTGACTAGTACTACAGCTAAACATTTTATTTTACCTTTCAAAAATAACACACCAAACCGTTTGTATTATTTTAAAATAATGGCATAATATTTGTTTTGCTGTAATAACTAACCTTTTAACGAACCCACCATAGTCCCTTTTACAAAATATTTTTGCAAAAAAGGATAGATTATAATCATCGGTAAAGTTGCCACGACAATTGTCGCATACTTCATAAGCTCAAGCAGTTTTTCGCTTTGAAGTCTGTCCGTCATATCATTACCATGCATATCCTCAGACAGGGCATTGTTTATAAGTATTTCTCTTAGAAAAACCTGGAGAGGATATTGTTTTCTGTTATTCAAGTAAATCATAGCCTTAAAGAATTCGTTCCAGTGCCGCACGCCGTAAAACAAAATCATAACTGCCAGAACCGGTTTCGACAACGGTACAACTATTTGCAGGAAAAATCTAAAATGGTTGCATCCATCCATGGAAGCAGATTCAAAAAGCTCTTCAGGTATTGTGCTTTGAAAAAATGTCCTTGTTACAATTACATTGAACACACTCATAGCTCCTAAAATTACCAATACATACCACTTACCTGTAAGATGCAGAGATTTTACCACAAGATACGTGGGAATAAGGCCCCCTGAAAAATAAATGGTAAAGGCAAAATAGCGCATTATAATTTTACTGAAAGGAAAATTCTTTCTGGATAATGGGTACGCTGTTATAAAGGTCATAATAATATTTATTGAGGTTCCAACCACCGTATAAAATATTGTGTTCCTGTATCCTAACCATATGGTACTGTCCCTTAGAACCCTTCTGTATGCTTCAAAGGTTATGCGGACAGGATACAGCATTGCCTCTCCATAGTAGAGCGCATCAGGATCTGAAATCGAAGCAATAATAACAAAATATAAAGGGTAAAATGTAGTAATCAGCACTATAGTCAGTATGACATTTGATACTACATCTATTATAATATCTTCTTTTTGCCTTTTAATTTTTCTCATGTTAATTTCTCCTTACCATAAGCTTACTTCGGAAACCGATCTTGCAACTTTGTTTGCAAGTACAACCAAAATATAATTTACTACATTATTGAAAAACCCAATGGCGGTGGAGTAGCTGTACTGACTTCCAACCAACCCGACCTTGTAAACATAGGTTGATATTACCTCAGAGGCAGGTAGGTTAAGGTCATTTTGCAAAAGGAATGTCTTTTGAAAACCGACATCCATCATATTTCCCATCCTTAAGATCAGCATAATTACCATAGTAGGTACGATAGCCGGAATGTCAATATACCAGATAACATGAAGCTTATTGCAGCCGTCGATATCTGCCGCATCATACAGCTCGGTATTTACGCTTGTAAGCGCCGCCAGATATATAATGCTCCCCCAGCCTATTCCAACCCATACGCCTGAAATCACATATATTGTCCAAAACCATTCAGGCCTACCCATAAAGAATATTGAATCGACTCCAAAATAACCTAGTATTATATTTACCAAGCCATTTCTCGAAGACAGAAACAGATGTATCATGCCACAGATTACAACAACTGATATAAAATGCGGCGCATAGCTTACCGTTTGTACAAGCTTTTTAAAAAATTTGTTCCTCACCTGGTTAAGCACAAGAGCAAGAAATATTGGCGCAGGAAATCCTACAATAAGCTGATACAAGCTTATTCCCAGCGTGTTTCTTAAAATATTGATAAATTGATATGATTTAAAAAACCTCTTAAAGTGGTCGAATCCAACCCATGGACTACCCCAGATACCCTTGCTGATTTGAAAACTTTTAAACGCAATTTGCACTCCATACATTGGGAGAAAATCAAATATAAATAAATAAACAAGACCAGGTATCAAGAAAATATATAATTGATAATTTCTCTTTATATCTTTTATTAACCACTTTTTTATTTTTATGATCGGATTTGTCCGGCTCACATCTGAGCTTAACATATTATTTGCCTCAGCCATCAAAATACCCCCAAAAAGATACGCATTATTAAAACTTTTAGTCTAAAAAACCAAAGGACTAAATTCCCCAACTGCAAAGCCATTATATCCACTAACCCAACAAAACGTAAATAGATAGTTTTTATAAAAAGTATCCTTTATTTATATATCCGCTATTTACTCAACTTGGATGCACAAGCTTTATGCAGTTTTCTATAGTCTGCGGGTGTCATCCCATTTTCACCCTTAAATTTTCTAATAAAACTGGATGCACTTGAATAGTTCATGAGACTGGCAATTTCATTTATAGTCAGGTTGGTTTCTGTCAGCAGTTGTTTTGTTCTTTCGAATTTGAGGCTGCTGATATAGTCTGATGCTGATTTACCTGTGGAACTCTTAAAATATGAGCTGAAGTTGGAGGTATGCATACCAAAATAATCAGCCATATTTTGAACCGAAAAATCAGGCTTCATAAAGTTTTCTTTTATATATGGAATTATTTCATTTTTTATTTTCAAGTCTTCGTCACTGCTAACTCTATCAATATGCCTACTGATATCATAAAAAACCTTTTTTACTGTTTTTGAAAGCTCGCTTCGGCTTTCAAACTGTATTATGGAAAGGATGTCGGGGTATTCCGACTTTAAGTATTGAAAGCCCGATTCCATATCCTGCATTACCTCAATAAAATTAAAAATTACATCAAAGCATAAGAATCTTGCTGCAAGCTCTGACACACTATGGTCGTTTATCACAGAAATACATCGGGAGAAGAAGCTCCAAATACTGTCGGTATCACCTTTATAAATACTTTCTCTGTACCTTTCAAAATCCTTTTCACTAAAGTCTATGGATGATCCTTTTTCCTCCACTTGGTCGCTAAAACAGTAGATCCCGGAACTTTTCCCAGATTCCAAGGAGCCCGATGCAGTAATAGCAGCTTCAAAAAAGGATCTTGGCAAACCATTTGTTCCTGTGGATGAGTTACCGTAGGTAAATATTATCTCTGTTGAATTAAGTATTTGCATTAATTCTTGATACAAGCCTTTGATTAAGCCAATTAAATCATTGTTATCACTATCATCATACCCAAGCACAAGGATCAGCTTCCCTTTTAATAATCCCCAGATGCAGTACAGCTCTTCGCCGTTTTTTAATATTTCCTTTAGCCCAGTCGTAATTCCTTCTTTTTTTCCTTCATCCAAAAAATCAAAGCCTTCCTTTTTATCTATAAGCATCACACTAAAACATGGACTTGATAAAAACCTGTTCTTGTTTTTTTCTGTCTTTTTATAGACCTCAATCCCTTCGGTGTACCCTATAAGCGCTTCCTGAACGAGAAGCTCTCTTATGGAGCGCTTATTTTTAGAAATCTCCTTTTGGTAGTCGGTATTTTGCTCTTTCAGATTTTCTATGGCTTGTCGAATCATCTCATAGTAATTAACATAACTTTTATTTACATTAAGTCTACTTACAACATAGTCCATAATTTTCATAATCGGTTTGTAATTGGTATACATTCCCCAAACAATTGCTGCACCACCCGAGGTAAGCATAATAATAATACCAAAAATGAACCCAAGCTTAGCACCACTAACCTTTTCCATTGCTACATTAAGGGGTGTTATTGACATATACTTCCAACTCTCCATCCCGGAAAATGTCCAAGAAAGCATAAAGTCACGACCCTTTAGCTTGATCGCCCGGGAGCCTTCGTCATGGTACAATGAATAGCTAAAATAATTTTTAAAATCTTCCTTATTTTCGACCGCAAAATTTGATATTATGATATTGTCTTCTTCATCCAATATCATATAACCCGTTGTATAATTTTGAACACTACTTTCAAAAATCCTGCTTATGGATTTTTCCGGTATCAAAAACATAATGGAAGCACTCTTTTGTGAACCGTTTACAGGTAACGGAGAAATATATGTGACAAACTTCCTTTCTACGCCGGAATTTACCTCGATGGTTTCTAACGATCTAAAAAAGCTTGTCTTCGGGTTTTCGAGGCATTCCATCATATCCTCCCTGTCCCAGGACAGGTACCTGTAAACCTTGCTCCCAAAAAGATCCATACGACATGAGCTGGAATTGGTGTATAGATATTCATCTCCCTTAAAATAGGCTATTACAGTTTCTGCAAAGTCATTTACCACAGTATATTTTTGCAGTTCATTTATTAATTCGAAGGCTTTATTTAAGTTCTGCCGGTATATGAAAGGTTTAAATTCAGCGCTCTTTTCCATCTGAAACGCAATATTATAAAGCCTCTTAAGCTCTGAGTCAATTACACTCTTAGATTTTAATAAATTATTAAAATTGTTGACAGTAACCTCGTTTTCTAATGCCTTAAGGAATCCGGAATATGAAATAAAGCCAAAAACAAGTACAGGCACCAAGAGTACAAGTACATATGACAAAAGGTATTTTTTAAACAGCTTTTTATCACTCTTCATATATTTGATATGAGTTCACCCTTTTCGAATTAAGTAATTTATACCTGTACTTTATACCATCCCCACTATTATCCGCCACGGTTTTCATTAAAGTTCAGTTCTTCTTTGTTAATTTGCACAATCTTTGAGATTGTATTGACTGTTTTGTCAATTAGCTCTTTTCCCAGCTCACTGTCCGCATCTCTTGGGTCATCCCTGACAGTAAAATCTTCATTGGGCATACCCTTAAACGTATCGCCGTCAATAATACCCCAGCGCGTGTTCTTAAGTGGCTGGTCTTTAGGCGGAAGAGTTGAAAGATCAACACAGTCATTATAAAGGTGCATCATAATTGAGGTCTCCATAAGATTTGCATGACCGTACCCAGCGCTTTGCCCCCGCTCATCTACAAGAGCCATTGTATAAATCACCCTGCAATCAGTCTCATGGGAAAATTCCTCGGCAAGCCTTTTTAAAGCTGAAATCTCACTTAAACCACCATGACCATTAACAATTACTATAAGCTTATATCCCTGCTTCACCAGCAACGTGAAATATTGCCTTACAACAATACTAAAAACCTCTTCATGGGCATAAAGACTTGTCATGGAGTTTTCGGGAAAATCCATACCGTATATTCTGGTATTCTCATCAAATCCAATATATTTTACCTTCTCTTTAGGTCTTACTATGTCAGTCCCGAGAAACAATGGAGGCAATACCACTCCTCCAGTTTTCTTGGCTACTCTTATGGCCGTTGAATGAGCATTTAAAGGATCGGTACCAAGTGGAAGGTGAGGCCCATGCCATTCAAGCGGTCCAACTGGGAAAAAAACAATGGGACACCTTTTTCTTTCTTCTACTATTTCATCTGGTCTTAATAATTCAAACTGTACAGTGCGCATACCGGTCACTCCTTTTTTACTAAGTTTTTTTGTTAAATACATGCTGTGTCTTAATATCTGCAATATGGTTTTTAATATATAACAGTTCTATATGCAACGTATTTATTTCTTGTAATATGACCTTTTATAGGCACCACCGTTCTAGTGCGTTTCGAAGAACAAATTACATAGAATTATTACGTTGCATATAGTGGACTTTTAAAAGCTGTATTTCTTAGGTTATTACGTGCATATAGTGGACTTTAAAAGCTGTATTGCTTAGATTATTACATTGCATAGCGTATAAAATTTGCGTTGCAACACTACTAACTATTTCTCATACAACACTTTCATTCCAATACCGGGCCACATGATCTCAACATCATGCTCTTTTGTAGCAGAAAAAACCATGTATTCATTTGTACCCTCCAAAATTAACTCTAGCGGTATAGGAATTTCATCATAGCTTATATCATGTGAAAAACCAATATTATCTGTAATCAGCTTATCGTTTATAAAAAACTCACCATGGTGTGAGCCTGCCCATGTAGCAAGCACCATACGTGCTTCTTTCATTCCTGTAAGGTCAGGAACATCTACCTTGCACCTCTTTTTGTTGTTTGCTCTTACTCCAAAGTCTTTAGGTACATCGTAAGGCTTGTAAAGCTTAACAGACCTATCCTTACGATCCAAGGTTAATCCGTCCACAGCAGGTGTTATTGTTATTATATCATTTACATCGGTTATTCTTGCCAAGATAAGAATTGGTTTTTCCTGGTCAGGAACCCAAGTTGTATCCCAGGTAACTGAAAAGGGTGCCACATCTGAAGTTCCTATATGAGAACTAATATTTCCAAAACGATAATTAAATTGCCATTCGTTGTATATAGCATCACTGTCACAGTCAAAATCTTCGTAAAACCCTATATACTCCACCTTTTTTACTTTTGATGAGTCGGATAAATCAACTGCTAAAGTTACTTCTTCACCCTCTGCTCTTCCATCCTTTGGTAAGACCACATTGCCTGTTACCATGCTCTCACCATCCTGCTTGTAATAATAAGCCCTGAATACCAAGCCAGTAAATGCCCACTGCCCCCATGCATTGCTTTTACATGTGAACTCAAAAGTATTCTCTCCTTCTACCAACTGCTCCATCGGAATAGAAACCACCGGATAAGTATATTTCATATAGAATTGTGGATCGCTTCCTAAAGATTCGGGTTCTTTAATATCAATCCAGTCATTGCCATTTATTTTTACTTTTTTACTATGCGTCCCATTATGGCCGCCCCACATTTCAATAATCATTTCTACTTTTTCTACACCTTTTAAATCGTCAATGACTATTTTATTAATAGGATTAGGCAAAAACCTTACTGCGCTCTCTCTTGTTGCATCGGGATCGGTAACCCTCTGCCACTTAGCAGCATTTCTATAAGGTCCGCTCCAGGTATACTCCTTAATGATATCACCAGGCACAGGATGACCAGATTCAAAAAAGTCTATTCTTCCACTTACGTCCGAAAGATAAACCACGCTCTGTGAGGCTTCCTCTTTTGAACTCGACTCGGTAGCTGAATTCCCTTTAATTGTTTCAGTGCCGTTTTGTGACCCGGAAATTGTTGGTGCTGTTCCAAGAGAAGAATCATTGTTTACACACCCAACTAAGGTTAAAGATGTAACTATAATGCAAAGAAATAAAACGACTGATACTGCTTTCATAGATTTTGTTTGAATCCTTTTCATTTTTAACACTCCTCGTATACAAATTTTTATTTTTGAGTCAATTATATAACTGTATTAAGTAGTAATGCAATATGTCACATTATGATAAAATGTGCTATATTTAAGAACACATTCCTTTTCATATATTCGAATTTCATGCTTTTTATTAACTGAATAATCACATCGTTTTTGCACATCGTTTTTGCAGTATTATCAAGTTATTATGTCTTTTATCTCTCCCATAAAAATCTTTTGAATAATTAAAAGTGTAGCTCCAATTGCGGCCGAATCATCTGGACACTTAGAAATTACTAAGTTTATCCTTGAGTTCCTCCATGTTTTTTCTTTGGCGATCACTCTTGTTTTTTCGATAAACAAGCTGCTGTGCCTTGCTAATTCTCCTCCCAGAATAATTAATTCCGGGTTAAAAATGTTAATCAGGTTGCTTATTCCAATCCCTAAATAGACTCCTGCATCCGCAAACAACATCTTGGTAAAGGGATCCCCTTTTTGGGCTAATTCAGCGCAAAAAGCAATATCAATAGATCCCCAATTCGAAAAATCACCTTGAATTTCCGGTATTTTCCCCAACCCTATACCTTCGGTCACTTTTTGTATAATACTTCGTCCGGAAGCATATGCTTCAAGACATCCATAATTCCCACATGAACAGCGTGGTCCTCCTGGATTTATAATTATGTGCCCGAATTCACCGGCACTCCCATCAGCTCCCCGGAATATATTACCATCTGTAATGATACTCATTCCAATTCCCATAGATAGTCTAACAAATAAAAAACTTTTAATATCTTTTGCTACCCCGAACCTTTTTTCAGAAAGAGCCATACAGTTTGGGTCATGTTCTACAAAAACCGGTACATTAAACTCATCTGAAAGAATTTTTCCCAAAGGAACATCTTTCCAATCGTTAAAGTAGGGCGAATATACTGATATTCCCTCCTCAGCATTAACCGATCCTTGCATTGCTACGCCTATTCCCAGCAGCTTATCAGTATTAATTTCTGAAGTAACAATTATTTTATGAATAATTGATTTCATTTGCTTTAATATTTCGTTTTTCTCATTAACTAACACAGGTGAGTTAATTTTTTTTAAAACTCTGCACTTTATATCGGTAAGTACCGTGTTAATTCCTTCTGCATTAACCTCTAAACCTATAACTAGGTTCTCAGTATTGTTGATATCCAGCATTGCAGGAGTTCTTCCAACCAAAGAATCTGCACTTTTAAACTCACTTATAACCTTTTTTCTAAGCAAATCACCTGTAATGTTGGAAACTGCTCCCCAGCTTAAGCCGGTTCTCTCCTGGATCTCTCTTTTTGTGATAGGACCGTAGTCCCTTATATTTTCCAAAATAAATATTGTATTGGTACTTCGCATTAAACCATGCTGTGCAATTTGCATCTTTTGTTTCTCCTTCTATCACTCTCTGACATAAGGATATCATCTTTTTTTGTATTTTACAATTCAAAAATTTTTTAAAGCCCTTGTATATATTTACCTTGTTACTGTTCACTCGTGGGTAGCTAAAGAGATATAACTGTGCAATGTTAGGAAACATTAGCGAAATGCAGCTTAGAGATGTATAGTCAGAGTGAGGAAAAGCAAGCCGACTGTTTGAGCAAAAATGCAACAAAGTAATATTTCA
>Ga0265293_10005060_pt1 | contig 22479 bp, 19 predicted proteins | sample Munlanlewell138R_FD_192505 | JGI IMG/M metagenome (GOLD analysis project Ga0265293, IMG submission 192505) | Leachate microbial communities from a municipal landfill in Southern Ontario, Canada - Leachate well 138R | ecosystem: Engineered > Solid waste > Landfill > Unclassified | place: Canada... | reverse complement strand
TATACTCGATTATGATGAAAATGGACCAATAAATAAGGCTTATGCAAGATAGTATTTGTTTTTATGTAGTAATGGTACCGATGGCCGGACTCGAACCGGCAAGCCGTGAAGCGGTTGATTTTGAATCCGATAAAATCAATGACATAGCTAAATATAACTAGCACATATAATCCCTTAATAAAGGGCTTTTAAAATTCTTTTAAACTACAACTAAATATAATTAAATCCAAAGGTACATAGTAGTTTATGTACCTTTTTTGTCCCGTCAAGGTACACATAAAAGGACTCAATTATGAATCAAGAATTAAAAAGATCGCTGTGGGAAGCTCATGATGGTTTGTGTTTTTACACAGGAATACCAATCACTATGTTTGACATGCATATAGACTATATCCAACCACTTTCAAAAGATGGAAGTGATGAGCTTAATAATTTAGTTCCTTGTAGCACTAGAGCTAAAAGACAAAAAGCAAATATATTTAATGAAAACATCACTAACCAAATGATTATGTTTAATTCTTTAGTTTACACACCAAAAGTAGAAAAATTACTCAACAAGTATAAATCAGCAAAAAAAGTTCATATGCAAAAGTTACCTGATCAATATTTGATTGAAGGTTATAAGAATATTTCCGTAACGACTCCTGTAATTATTGATGATGAATTTTTAAATTTTGATGGAAAAATTTGTAAATTCGATGGATTAAAATTACCAGATGAAGCAAGAATAAAAGTAAGAAAATCAATCACTATCGAAAATGGCAAAAGAAAAACTTTTAAAAAAACATTTACCATCACTACACTTGAAGAGACAATTAAAAAAGCAGTTAATTTTATAAAGGAACAAAAAAATGCTACTAACATTTGATATCAAGAAAGTTAATGCTAGCGGTTTGAGTTATAAAGATGATGGGCAAATTCCATCTAGCAAAATCAAAGATAAAAAAATAATAAACTCAAACATAACATTTACAAAGCCTTATAAATTGCTCATAAGAGCTTCAAAAATGATACAAGGTAAAATAAATCAAAAGAAAAAAACTATGGTATTTGAACAAAATACTACATTACTTGATGCCATTAAAAAAGCTTCAAAAGTTTATGAAAAGCTTATGGATGAGTTAAGTGTTGAGACATACACAAAACAAGAATTTACAGCTGAGATGCCTTATAGCAAAGTTTATCAGCTATATTTGGAGTATAAAGTTGCTCAATATGAAGCAAGAGATGATAAAAATGAGTTTGATAAAGCTGGAATCGAACTTTTTAATAACAAATGGCTAAAACCATTACAAAATAAGCCTATCGGGATGATTGATGAAGAAGATATTCAAAAGATAGTCAATAGTATCAAAAGAGCAGGACTTTCAGAGCGAACATCACGAAGAGTATATCAGGTTGTAAATCCTGTGTTCAAATATTTTAATATGAAAGCAGCTAAATTTGGTGTTAATATCCCATCACCTGCACTTCAAAGAGATTTACCACCGCTAAATAATGAAAGAGGTTTGGAGCTAACCTTAGAAGAGATAAAAGAGCTTTTCACTGAGTTGCAAAATTATCCTATAACTCCAGTAAGAGAGATTTATATGTTTTTAATGCATGGAAGAAGATTTGGCGAAGTGGTAACTTTAGAGTGGAGCGATATAAATTTTGAAGAGAATACCTATACCATTAGAGCTTTAAACAATAAAGCAAGGGTAGATATGACTTATCATCTATCGTTCAGATTAAAAGAAGCTTTAGAGGCTATAGGTATCAAAGAAAATGGATATGTATTTAGCAAAATAAATAATAAAAATGAGCCTTATAGTGGCGGAAGTATCAGAAATCATTGGAGAAATAAACCTCAAGATCCTTTAAAAGTAGATGAAAATGTAAATTACAAACCAATAGTAATCCACCAAATAAGAAATTGCATCGCTACATATTTGAAAAATGGAATGGGCATTGGAGATGATGTTGCAGGTGCAATTTTAGGACATAAACAAAATAAAACTATCACTAGCAGATATGGGAAAATCAATTACTACTCATTTGGTAAAGTAATTGATGATATGTTGGATGAAATTTTTGGAGAAAAAACAGTAGCTCCTGTAGATAATGAAAAATTAAATCAATTAAAACTTCTATTTCCAGATAAAACAGAAAAGCAACTTATTGAAGTTTTGAATATTTTAGAATAACACTCAGGAGGACTTGACTATGAATGATATAAACCCAACAACAGGCATACCGATGTCAGGTGGAGGAATTGATGCAGGAGGTACACCTTATTGTTGTAGCTCAGATAATTTTGATGATGGAGCAAGTGAATCAAGTGGCGGTGATTTCAATAATATTGCTAACTACTGGAGTTGGAAAGTTGATGTTGTAATTATGCTGATTGTAATTGGGATAAATGTTTATTTTTGGATATAAATGATGTAAATTTTTCTTTGAATATCAAGCCCTAAGACAGGAGCGACTCTGCTAGTTCTTGAGGGCTTGTTTATTTTTGCTATCTACTGATTATCTTTTTCTCATATTATTTACAGTTTAACTTCCATAAAGAGCTTTTTAGCTATTATATAACTATTTTTAATCATACAAATTAATATTAAAATTTCAATAGTTTAACTATCAGTCAAGTAACAAAATAAGGAAAAATAGTGATGAATTTCAAAGAAAAAGCGAATGATATTTGGAAAATAGCAGACCTCTTAAGAGGTGATTATAAACAATCAGATTACGGAAAAGTTATTTTACCTTTTACAGTACTTAGAAGACTTGATGCTATTTTAGAACCTACAAAAAAAGAAGTCTTAGACTTTTTACCAAAAGTTGAAACTCTTTCGGAAAAAGCAAAAGATATTGCATTAGAGAAAAAAGCAAAACAAAATTTTTACAACAAATCAAAATTTGATTTTAAAAACCTTTTAGATGATCCAAATAATATTGCTTCAAATTTACGAAACTATATCAATGGATTTTCTGCAAGCGTAAGAGATATTATCTCTTATTTTAGTTTTGATGATCAAATAGAAAAGCTTGATAGTGCAGACTTACTCTATCAAATCGTAAAAGATTTATCAGCAGTAGAGTATCTAAAAGACATTACTCCTCAAGAGATGGGTTATATATTTGAAGAACTTATTAGAAAATTTGCAGACGCTTCAAATGAAACAGCTGGAGAACACTTTACTCCAAGAGAAGTTATCAGACTAATGGTAGATATTTTGTTTATTGATGATAGTGAAGTACTTGCTAAAGAAGGTATTGTAAAAACAGTATATGACCCAGCTTGCGGTACAGGGGGGATGCTTTCTATCGCAGATGAATATGTAAATGAACTCAATAACAAAGCTAAATTAGAGCTGTTTGGGCAAGAGATAAATCCAGAGTCTTATGCAATTTGTAAATCTGAAATGCTTATCAAAGGACAAAATCCTTCAAACATAAAATTTGGAAATACATTCACAGTAGATGGGCTAAAAGAGGAAAAATTTGATTATATGCTTTCAAATCCACCTTTTGGAGTGGACTGGAAAAAAGCAAGTAAAATCATCAAAGATGAGCATGAAAAACAAGGTTATGATGGTAGATTTGGTGCTGGACTTCCTAGAATCAATGACGGTTCATTGCTTTTTTTACAACACATGGTATCAAAAATAAAAAATACAGATAATGGTAGCAAAATTGCTATCGTATTTAACGGTTCACCGCTATTTAGTGGAACCGCTGGAAGTGGCGAGAGTGAAATAAGAAAGTGGATTATTGAAAATGATCTACTTGAAACTATTATTGCTTTACCTGATCAACTTTTTTATAATACTGGTATTTCAACATATATCTGGATACTTACAAATAACAAAAACAAAAATAGAAAAGGGAAAATCCAGCTTATAAATGCTTCTGGTTCTGTTGATGATAAAGACATAAAAGAGACACCATTTTGGAAAAAAATGGATAGAAGTCTTGGTAATAAAAGAAAAACTATTACTCCAGAGCAAATAGTTCATATAGCAAATCTCTATGGTGATTTTAAAGAAAATGAGTTTTGTAAAATACTACCAAATGAGTATTTTGGATATTACAAAGTTACAGTTGAGCGACCACAAAGAGATGAAAATGGTGAAATAATTACAGATAGAAACGGCAATCCAAAAGCTGACGGTTCTCTTAGAGACTCTGAAAACATCCCTCTTTTAAAAGATATTAATGAGTATTTTAAAGAGGAAGTATTACCTTATGTAAGTGATGCTTGGATTGATGAGAGTAAAACAAAAATAGGTTATGAAATAAACTTTAGTAAAGAGTTTTATACATTTAAAACCCTTCGAACCTTAGAAGAGGTCAAAGCAGATATTTTAAAACTTGAAGAAAAAACAATGGGTAAACTCAAAGAGGTAATATCGTGAAAAGATATGAGCGATACAAACCTTCAAAGGTTGAATGGATAGGTGAGATACCTGAACATTGGGAAGTTAAGAAACTAAAAAGATTTAGTACTGTTAAAAGGGGGGCTTCTCCACGACCAATTAATGATATGAAATATTTTGATGAAAATGGAGAATTTGCTTGGGTTAGAATCTCAGATGTGACAGCAAGCAAAAGATATTTAGAAGATACCGAAGAAAGATTATCAGATCTTGGTGCTTCATTAAGTGTAAAAATGTACCCTGATCAACTATTTTTAAGTATAGCAGGGAGTGTTGGAAAACCTATTATTACAAAGATAAAGTGTTGTATTCACGATGGATTTGTATACTTCCCATATTTAAAAATTAACCCAGAATATTGGTATTATATTTTTTTAACAGGCATTCCTTTTTTAGGATTAGGAAAGCTAGGAACTCAACTAAATCTAAACACTGAGACTGTAGGCAATATTGATATGCCATTACCTACGGAAGATGAAATTATTAATATTGTCAATTATCTTGATAAAAAAACTGCAAAGATAGAAGAACTTATAGTCGACAAAGTGAATCTCATCTCTCTTTTGGAGCAAGAAAAAGAGCTAACAATTTCAAATGCAGTAACAAAAGGGTTAAATCCTGATGTTACTATGAAAGATAGTAAAGTTAAGTGGATAGGTGAGATACCAGAACAATGGAGTTTAAGAAAAATAAGTCATAGCTTTAATACTATTGGAAGTGGAACAACACCATTAACATCAAATAGTGCTTATTATACAAATGGAACTATACCTTGGATTAATACAGGTGATTTAAATAATGATTATTTGTTTGATGTAAATAAAACTGTTTCAACTTTCGCTGTTGAAGATAATACTGCATTAAAAATTTATCCAAAATACTCATTGGTAATAGCAATGTATGGTGCAACTATAGGAAAAATAGGTATAACTACCTTTGATGCTTGTGTTAATCAAGCTTGTTGTGTTTTAGCTGAAAGTGATTATTTTACTTTAAGATATATATATTATTGGTTTATTGCAAATAAAAAATATATTATAGATTTAGGTTATGGTGGTGGACAGCCAAATATAAGTCAAGAAATTATCAAATCTTTACGAATACCATGTCCTTTGATTGAAGAACAAGAACAAATAGTTGAATATTTAGATAAAAAAATAGCTGAAACAAATGAAACAGTACAAATTATAAAAGATGAAATCGAACTTTTAAAAGAGTATAAAGAAACACTTATTTATGAAGTTATTACTGGGAAAATAGATGTGAGGGGATGTAATGAAACTCATTGAAAATATTTACACAAAAGAAGAAATTTTACAAATTCTTAGAGAACCAAAAACATACAACAGCGGAAAGTTGGAAGATAGTGACATCGATAGAAGAATGAAGCTAAAACCAAATAATCCACAGTTTTATACTTTAAAGCTAGATATAGACGGTGACTATAAAGTAATATTGCAACATAACAACGATGATGAATTTCCAGAATATAGTGCTATTTTAATGAAAAATAATATTAGAATTTGTCGACTTGATTTTCATGAAGCACATAGAAGAAATTGTAAAAAAGAGATTTTTAAAGAAAGAGTAGCAAATGAGCTACATCTACACTTGTACTGTGAAGATTGTTTAAAAGATGGCTTTAAATATGATGCTTTTGTACTAAATATAAGCGAAGAAAAACTAATTAATTTAGATTTTAAATGCTTTGTTACATTATTTTGCAAAACAATATGTTTGGACTATAAGCTTGATTGTCAAAGGAGTTTATTCTCATGATGGAAATTAATAATATTTTTGATGAATTTTGTAATAAGTATAGAATCAGAATCAGTCCAAGGGATAGATTTAAAGCAAAAATCACTACACCTTTTGGTGGATTAGATAGTGACCCTATTTCATTTGTAGCAAAACTTGAAGATAGTAAAACATTAGTTCTAAATGATGAACTTTTAACTTATAGATTTTTTGATAAAAATTTTTATGATCCTACATCAAATGCTCTTGACATAGCTATGAATATTTTAAAAACTTATGGTGTTGATGAAAATGAGTTTAAATATATTAAAAAAATTGACTTGAGTTCTAATTATTGGCAAGAAGATGTTTTGGATTATATCACTGCACTTATAAAGCTACAAGATTTAATATTTTTGAAAAAAGAGATAGTTATCAAAGAGTTTTTAGAAATTATAAAAGAATATATTAAAAATAATTTTGATGTTAAATACAAATTTTATTCTCAAGGAATAGAAGCATACGATAGTGAAAGTTTATATCCAGTTGATATTGCATTATCAAATGACAATAAAAAATTTGTCAACATATATGCTATAAACAACCATAATAAACTAACAGAATCAACGATGTCTATGATGTATTATCGTTATGAAGCACCACAAGCCGAATTCTATAACATTTCAATTTTTGATGAATTGTCAAAGTTTGCAAAAGGAAATAAATATAAAAGACTTATGGCATTAAGCGATAAAGCATTACCAGATTTTGGTGATTTTGATAAAAAAATTCTCAAAGAAGAGATTAATAAACGATTAGGAGCCAGATCATGAGTATGTGTATGGCTTGGGTTAGACAAAAGAACGATGGCGATGAAGAGCTAATCGTCGCAACAGATTCTATCTTTACAGGCAATGGTGAGAGCTGGGAAAATGGGATCAAACTTTTTGAATTGCCAAGAACCGATTGTGTGATTGCATTTGTTGGAGTTACGGGTAAAGCATATACATTGATACTAAATCTTATTAGCTCTATAAAACTTGATAATAGACTTAAAAATAATTACACACCTCTTATCGAAGTTGTAGAATACATAAGTGAGCTTTTTACTGTTTTGATAAAAAATAGCATCAATGAGATACCAAGTGAAAATATACACAAACTAAGAGCTGAAGTAAAATTTTTATTTTGTGGATGGTGCTGGAGAGAAAATAGATTTAGAATTTGGGAAGTTAGCTACAATGAAAGTACAGAAGCATATCTTCCTACAGAACAAGAGAAATGTTCATTAGATGGCTTATGTGCATTTATTGTTGATCCAAGTGATAAAAAAGATATTGCAGCTCAAAAATTAAAAGAAGAACGAGAAAAAAAAGAAGTTGGTGCAAATGTTGATATGGAACCACTTCGAGTATTAATTGATATTTCTCAAGACCCATCAATCAGAGAGATTGGTGGAGCTACTCAAATTGTCAAAATTTATCGTTCAGGTACTTCTGAGTTATTTGGAATTTATTGGCAAAATAAACCTCATTTTCAAGGAAGAAAATTCGAGGAGCATAATAAACCAAAAGAGAGATATTTTGACCCAAATACTCTTGAAGTCATAGATAATGAAATACTAACAAAAATAAAGCTAGATGATTTTTCAACTTTAAAAGAATTTGAATTTATTACAACTTGTTATGATGAAGATGGTTATTTGAAAGATTTAGCAGATAGAGAGAAAGAGAGATTAAAATTAATTTTTAGAGATAAGGCTTATAAAGACTTTAAAGCAAATTGTGAGGTAGATGAATAATGTCAAATATATTAAATGAAAATGCATTTGAAAGTGCAATAATATCTTCACTTTGTGAAAATGGTGGATATGTTGAAGGGGATAATCAAACTTTTAATAAAGATTTAGCATTTGATAAAGAAAAGGTTTTGGAGTTTTTACAAAATACACAAAAAAACTCATGGGAAAAACTTGAAAAATATCATGGTGAAGAGATAAAAAACAAATTAACAGCAAGGCTTTATAAAGAGTTGGATTTAAGAGGTATGCTTGATGTTTTGAGAAATGGTATAGTTGATTATGGAGTACGATTTAAACTTTGCTATTTTAAACCTGAAAATGAAAAAAATGAAGAATTACTTGAGCTTTACAATAAAAATATTTTAACTGTTACAAGGCAAGTAAGATATAGCCTTAAAAATGAAAATTCACTTGACTTGGTACTATCAATAAATGGTTTGCCTGTTGCTACAATGGAGTTAAAAAATCAGTTCACTGGGCAAAATGTCAAAAATGCAAAATGGCAATATATGAATGATAGAGATGCTAAAGAGTTAATATTTTCATTTAAAAAAAGAGCTTTAGTTCATTTTGCTGTTGATAGCGATGAAGTGTATCTAACAACAAAACTAGATGGAACAAAGACAAGATTTTTGCCTTTTAACTTAGGAAATGATAACGGTGCAGGAAATCCAATAAATGAAAATGGATACAAAACAGCGTATTTATGGGAAAAAGTGCTACAAAAAGATAGTTGGCTTGAAATTATCGGAAGATTTATACATCTACAAAAAGATGAGATTGTATCAGGTGGTAAAAAATATACTAAAGAAAATATGATTTTTCCTAGATATCATCAACTAGATGTTGTAAGAGAGATAGTAAAAGATGTAAAAGAAAAAGGAGTAGGACAAAACTACTTAATCCAACACAGTGCTGGAAGTGGTAAAAGTAACTCAATTGCTTGGTGTGCTTATAGGCTTTCTTCTTTGCATGACAGCGATGATAAAATCATTTTTAATAGTGTGATTGTTATTACAGATAGAAAAGTTTTAGATAGACAGCTTCAAAATACTATTTATCAGTTTGATCATAAACAAGGTGTTGTTGATAGAATTGATAAACATTCAGAACAGCTTGCTGATGCAATAAAAAATGGTACACCGATAATTATTACAACATTACAAAAATTTCCTTTTATCTTAGAAAAAGTGGGTGATTTACCAGGGCGAAAATATGCAGTTATTATAGATGAAGCTCATAGTTCACAAGGTGGAGAAGCTTCTAAAAAAATGAATGAAGTTTTAAGTACTCATGCTAAAAATGATGAAGAACAACTTAAAGAAGCCCAAGAGCAAGATGTGAAATTTAATCAAAGTATGGAAGAAGATAGCATCGAGTTTGAAATAGAAAAATCACTTCAAGCAAGGGGAAAACAAGAAAATATCAGCTTCTTTGCTTTTACTGCAACTCCAAAAGCTAAAACAATTGAAGTTTTTGGAAGAAGAAAAGATGATGGCACAATGGGTGAATTTCACTTATACTCTATGAGACAAGCTATTGAAGAGGGATTTATTTTAGATGTTCTTAAAAACTACACTACCTATGAACTTTATTATAAGCTATCAAAAACAATAGAAGAAGACCCTGAATTAAATAAAAAAGAGGCTACAAAAGCTATTGGAAGATTTGTATCTCTTCATCCTTACAACATTGCTCAAAAAACAGAGATTATGATTGAACATTTTCGCCAAGTTGTAGCTAAAAAGATTGGCGGTAAAGCAAAGGCTATGGTTGTTACAGCTTCAAGGCTTCATGCATTACGATATTTTGAAGCATTTAAAAAATATATCAAAGAGAAACAATATACAGATATAAAAGCCCTTGTAGCATTTTCTGGTAAAGTCGTTGATGATAGTTATCCTGATGGAGTAACTGAACCTGAGTTAAATGGATTTGGCGAAAAAGAGTTGCCTGATAGGTTTGAAAGTGATGAGTATCAAGTACTTCTTGTTGCAGAAAAATATCAAACTGGATTTGACCAGCCATTACTGCATACAATGTATGTGGATAAAAAGCTCTCTGGAGTAAAAGCTGTTCAAACATTATCAAGACTCAATAGAATGCATCCTGGGAAAGAAGATACATTTGTGCTTGATTTTGCAAATGATAGAGAAACTATATTTAACTCATTTGCTCCGTATTATAAAAATACAACCTTAGAAAGTGAAACCGAACCAAATCACCTTTATGATTTAAAAGCTAGGTTAGATACTATGGGCATCTTTTGGCAATCAGAAATTGACCAATTTGCAAAAGTATTTTTTAAATCAAAACAACAATTAACTTATAAAGATCAAGATAAACTTTATGCGATTCTTCAACCAGCAGTGGATAGATACAATGGATTGGAAGAAGAAAAACAAGATGAATTTAAAAAATCATTACGAACTTGGTGTAATATTTACTCTTATTTATCACAAATACTACCTTTTGCAGATGTTGAATTTGAGAAATTTTATGCTTATTCAAAACTACTATTAACAAAACTACCTAAAAGAGACTTATCTCAGAGATTACAACTTGATGATGAAGTGGCTTTGGAATATTATAGACTTCAAAAAATAGAAGAAGGACATATAAAACTAGAAAGTGATGATCAGTTTAAATTAAAAGGTATTACAGAAGCTGGTATAAAAAGAGATAAAGAGGAACAAGCTCAACTTTCAGAAATCATAACTATTTTAAATGATAAGTTCGATACAGATTTTACTGATGCAGATAAATTGTTTTTTGATCAAATAGAAGCTGAACTGATGAAAGATGAAACACTACAGGCTCAAGCTAAAAACAATAGTATTGACAATTTTAAATATGGATTTGAAGAGATTTTCATCGGAAAATTGATTGACCGAATGGAAGATAATCAAGAAATTTTCAACAAAATACTTGATGATGATACATTTGGTAGTGTTGTTAAAAAATGGATGATGAATAAAATTTATAAAACGATTAATGATAAGTGATAATTTAGTTTAAAATTTCTAAAAGAGTTTTTATGGAGCTGGTAAGACTATTAAAAATACTACAATTAACATTAGTTGGAGAGTAATGTGGACTTATTAACTAAAAAATCTGAGTAAGTTGTAAAGTGAGGCTAAAGAGATGAAAACAGAATCATTTGGTGAATTATCAGGACAGGACTGGGAAGATATATGCAATAAATTGTTTCATTTAAGATATAAAGATAATTATCAAGAAGTACCTGCAAGATATGGTGGAGATTATGGCATTGAGGGATTTACCTTTGATGGAGACTTATTTCAATGTTATAGTCCAAAAGATGAAGAGTTTTCATCTAAATCTTTGTATGAATTACAAAGAGATAAAATTACTAAAGATATAAGTAAACTGATTAAAAATATTCTAGAAATAAAGAAATTAAACAGAAATGCAATTATTAAAAATTGGTATTTTGTTACTCCTGCTTACGATAGTAAAAATTTAATTGAACATTGTCGTAAAAAAGAAGAAGAAGTTCAAAAAGCCATAAGTCAACATTTAACAAAAGATTTTAAAATTATTTTACAAACAGAAAATGCATATGTTGAAGAACTTCAATATATTGTAAACACTAAGTATTTTAGTATTAAGTCAATAGATAAGACTTTGACTAATGAAGATTTACTATCAATTAGTAGCTCTAAAAATGAGATTATTGAAAAGATTAGAAATAAGTTGTTAAAACTAGATAGTTTAAAAATTGATAATGAAAAATTAAATAAATGGACATTTTTAGTTTTTAAATATTTTATTATAGGTCAAGAAGAATTAGAAGTACTAAATAAATCTTATCCTGATACTTATAAAAAAATAACAAGAGTAAAAAATAGTATAGAAAGAGCTGTAGAGCAAAAATCATTATTAGGTTTGAAACTTACTGACTTACAAACAATACAAAAAGAATACAAAGAAGAGCTAGAAAAAGATTTTATGAATGTTTGTGAAATTTCATTATTGGAAAATCTTGCTCAAGAGGCAATTGCCGATTGGATGGCAAGATGTCCGATAGATTTTGAATAGGATAATGATTATGGAAAATATTTTACCGTTTGAAGATTCTCAAAAGATTATTTTTTCTCAGAAGAAAATCTCGATACCAACTGATTTAAGACCAATGTACAAGATAAGCGTAATTCTTATGATGCTTAAAGTGAATGGACATAGTAAAAGATTATCATATTTACAAGTTCAATATTTAAATTGGCTCGTAAAGCATATAGAAAAAGTTGAAGATTTAAATTTAAAAAATGATGAATTGCCATTCGAAATTATTAGACCTGATCCATTCTTGGATATTGCCATTGAATATTGTATTGGTGAAAAACTCATTCAACTTACAAATCAAGGAAAGTTAGAGTTAACAACAAAAGCAGAAGTCTTTATTAATAAATTGATAAATGAAAAATTATTGAAAGATGAGTATAAAGTTTTAAAAAATATTGGTTCAAGAAAAGTAACAGATGACAAAATAAAAATGATGATAGGTGGTAATTGATATGCAAAAATTAACTTTAAAAGGTTTAAAAATAAATATTTCTACCAATGATGGCACATTTGGACAATGCTTATTATTTCAAAAAGGTTTAAATGTAATAAGAGCTGAAAATACTTCTGGTAAAACTACGATTATTAGTTCGATTATCTATGCGTTGGGAGTTGAAGCAGTTTTAAGTGCTAAACAGGGAAACACGGTTTTGAAATCAGTTTTAAAAGAAAAGATTGACTTTGAAAATAAAACATATAATGTTCTTGAGTCTTATGTTTTACTAGAAATAGAAAATGAAAATAAAGAAATTATTACCATTAAAAGGCAAATTATTGGAAATCAAAATTCAAATTTAATTTCTGTTTATTTTGGTAATTTGATTACTGATGAAAATAATCAATTTAAAAAAGAAGATTTTTTTCTAAATCAAGATGGAGCTGCACAAAGAGATAAAGGATTTCATAGATTTTTAGAAAAGTTTATGGATATTAAACTTCCTTTTGTTCCAAAATATAATGATGATAAACAAATTCCCTTATATATTCAAACATTAATCCCTTTAATGTTTATTGAACAAGTTAGAGGTTGGAGTGGTATTCAAGCAACGATTCCTAAGATATACGGAATTGAAGCGGTTAGTAACTTAACTTTTGAATATTTACTAAATTTGGATGTTATGCAAAATAGATTAAATAGAAAAGAAATAAAAAAAGAGCTTGATAAAAATAAAATAGAGTGGAATAAAATTAGCGAATATATGGAAAGTATTACAAAAGAGTATAACTGCTATCTTGAAAATTTTCCATCAATAACGGTTGAACTAAAAAAAGAGGATTATCCAAATTTTGTTTTTGATTTTGAAAGTAAAAAAATATCGTCATATCAATTTTTATCATTACAGAGAGAAAAATTAGAAAAATACAATTTAAATACAACTTTGAAGATTGAAAACAAAGAATTACAAAATAAGATTGACTTGCTCAATAAAGAGATTATTATCTTAAATGGTAAATTAAGAGAGAATACCATTGAGTTGATGAACGAGAAAAATGATTTAAAAAAATATGAAGTACAAATTAGTGAACTAGGAAAAAGTATTAAAAATTATAAGGATATTAGAACAATTGTAAAGCTAGGTTCTGATGAAAAAATAAGCTTAGCAGAGCATAAATGTCCTACCTGTAAAAGTACTTTGGAAGACTCATTGCAAAAAGAAAATTTTGAACCAATGGATTTAGAAACAAATATAAAATTTTTAGAATCTCAAATCGATGCAATAGATATTTTAATTAAATCAAGTAATCACAGGATAAATAAACTAAATAAACTTGAAAATGAAATAAAAGAAATTATTAAAGAAAAAAGAGACTTGCTATCTAGTTTTACTAAAGATGCAAATTATAGTTCAGCAATTTCAGAGGGGACAATAAGAGAAAAAATTAATTTGGAAAATGAAATTAAAAAACTTGAATATCTTAATGAAATTTATGAAAATTGTATTCAAGATTTAATATCTATTACTAGCCTTTATAAAGAGAATAAAGAAAAATTAGAAGACTTACCTCAAAATGATTTTTCGGATAAAGATATAGAAAAAATAAATAAGTTTGGAGAGCAATTTTTAGAATTATTAAAATCTTATGGATATTCAAGTATTACAAAAATTCATGAAATTCAAATAACTAAAAATAATTATCAACCATTTTTAGATGGATTTGATTTAACACTTGAATCATCTGCAAGTGATAATATACGGATAATTTGGGCATATTCAGTGGCTCTTTTGTATATGACACATTGGTATAAAACTAATCATTTTGGATTTTTAATATTTGATGAACCAGAACAGCAAAGAATGAAAGAAGCTAGTTCAGAGCAACTTTATAAAACTTTAGCAAGTGTCAAAATAAGCAATATGCAAAGCATTGTAGCGACAAGTGAAGATTCAGTATTACTCAATCAAAAAGTAAATAGTTTAAAAGCCAATATATTAGAACTCGGAAATAAAGCAATTGTCCCTATTGAAAAATGGTTATATTAATGATGAACCCTAATGAAAAACATAAACAAGTTTGTAACAAAAGAGAAACAAAAAATGAGTGCAAATTTGAGAAAACTAAATTTTTAATGATGGGTATTTGAAATGCAAAATTTTATAGGTAGAAATTTTCTAGATTTAAAAACAAATGAAACTATACCTTTCAATGCTTTATTAAATCATAATATATCTGTAATACTTGGTGAACCAGCTTCTGGTAAAACGTACCAATTAAGGCAATTTAAAAAAGAGAACAATGAAGATGTTTATTTTGTAAATTTGATAAATATCGAGTCAGAAAAAAATTTAGAGTTGATACAGAATAAAAAATACATTTTACTTGATTCTATAGATGAAGCTTTAGTAGACTATAAAAATCACAAAAAATTACAAAAACAATTAACTGAATTTATTAAAAGCTGCAGAAATCAAAATCAAAATATTAAATTTGTGCTTACTTGTAGGCAACTTGAGTGGAACGATTATTTTAAAAGTGAGTTAGAAGAATTGGATAAAACACTTACAGTGTACCAAATTCAAGACTTAACAAAAGATGAAATAAATCAACTTCTAATTCAAGCTAAAATAGACACTGATGAGTTTTGGGAATTTATTTCTAAAAACTATTTAGATTTTTTATTAAAAAATATACTCGTAATATTTAATATTATTGATAATTATAAAGAGTATAAAACTAAAGAATTAAATTTCATAGATATTTATTTTGATTTGATTAAGGATCATCTTTCTGTAAAAGGAGATGATAGGGAAGCACTTAGTTCTGAAACTTTAATAAGGTTGATTAATATATCTTCATCTTTAGCCACCTACATGCTATTAAGTAGAAAGCCGTCTATGTCTTTTAAAAATCCTAATAAATTGGTTGATGAGTTATATCAAATTGACAATAAACCTATAAAACAAGAAGAATTAGAAACTATTTTGAATACTTCATTGTTTAAAAAGGATGGAGATTCTTTTAGTTTTTTTCATAAATCTGTTCAAGAATTTTTAATGGCTCATTTTATCAATGAAAAAAAACTCGATTTGCAAACTATTAAAGGACTTTTTTCACATGAATTAAGATTTTATGAAGAGTTTGAGGAAGTTATTATTTACCTAACAAATCTAAATAATGATTTATTTAATAAATTTGTAGAGTTTGACCCATTTATTTTTAAAAGACATCCTGGTTTAACTAAGGAACAGCAGCAAACACTTTTAACTTCAATGCTATATAAACTTAAAAATGAGAAATCTATGGCTTGGGGTAGATGGCATGATTTTGAAGATACTACTTTAGTAAGATTTGACAAATTAAAACTATCAACTTTAATACAAAACTTTATAAAATCGTCAGATATTGACAAGTTGGTATTTGCCTATTTGATTGCACTGCTAGAATATAATTATTCAAAAGATATGGAAGATTTGATATTTACATATCTTGAAAATTATTCTAATGGCAATTTATCTCCAAATGAAGAATATGATGAAATATCTCATAGTAAATTTGCTGGAAATAAAAATCTTAGAGAACTAATTGAAGATAACTTCATAGATAATTTTGATTTTAACAAAAGACTTTTAGAATTTTTAAAAGCTAAAAAGTTATTAAATTCAAATAAACAAAAAATATCTATGCTAGATTTGGAAACTAAACTTTTTGAATCTTTGTATGGCATCAAATATCTAAATAGATATGGTGAAGAAAAAAAAGTACAACAAACAATTACAGGATTTGCATTTAATCAATTATTAGAATTACTAGATGCTATTCCTTCTAGACAATTGGAATATATTGTTCCTTATCTTAACGCTCAAGATACACTAATTTGGCTTGAGCACATAAAGTTAAAAAACGATAGAAATAACTATCATATAGTTTGTTGGTGTGCATATGCAGTATTACTTCATAATAATTCAAAAGAAGCTTTTGAGCAACTTTTTGAATTCTTAAAGACAAATTTTTGTTCTATTACAAACACAGATATAAAAAAAATGCCATTTGATTTTGAAAGAATCGCTGATAATTTTTGGAAAGTATATTTTAGTCATGATTTAAATAATATTCATCATATAAGTAGCTTAATTAGATTGTTAAATATAAAACTTGAAGATATAAAAAAAGCTGCTTTAAAATATCCTATTGAAAAATATGTTGAATACTATATAAATTTTAGACTTATCCAAAGTGTGGATGAATTTTTAATGGAAAATAGTACATTTAATTCTTATATGAATAATTTATGGGAAAAGCAAAAAAAACAGCAAGAAAAATGGGATAAAGAATTTAGTGACAAATTAGCAACCTCTATAGATTATCAGCAAGAAGTCAAACAAAAAGAAAATCATAAAAAAATATGTGAAGATAGTTTAGAGGCATTAGCTACAAAACAAGATTTTTATAATGTCTTTATTTGTGAAGAAATTTTTAGAGATGAAAATAGTGATAAGTTATTTGAAATTTTAACACCTAAACAACATAAAAGATTATTGGATTTTATAAAAAACGATTTAGTCAATGATGTGTCGTATAAAAAGATTAAAGAAGATGTAAATGCGACTCAGTACAATGTTTTACCTACAGCTCTTTATGTTTATTTTTTAGCAAAAAATGAATCTACAGAATTATTTAGTTTAGACCAATTTAATTTAATTTTTGAAAAAATATTTTTTCATACTTTTAGATTTAATAAAATAAAAGAAAAATATTTTATTTTATTAGCTAATGAATATTTTGATAATTTTATTTTACTAATCCAAGAGTTAGTTAAATTATCACTCGAACAAAGTGAACATAAAGACTTAATTTATTTATATGAATTTAGAGAAGTTATTGAAAAAATTGAAAAATTCAATAAAGAAAATTTATCGCGTTTCATTCAAAGCTTATTAAATTTAGATAAAAATATTTTTAAAATAATTAAAGATGATTACAAAATAGAAGAGATATTAAAAATAATTTCACTAGACGAAAAATCTTATGATTTTATAGATAAGCTTAGAATTATTGATAGCGATAGAGTATATTTATATTTGGAATATTTATTAAAAATTGACCCAAAAAGAGCTTTATATAGTTATTTTTTAGAATACAAAGAAATACCAACAAAAATAAAATTTTACAAACTAAAAAACCTTTTTAATTTCAAAATAAAAGATGAAGATAATAAAAATTTATATGATAAACAAAATATTAATCAATACAAAATTAAACTCTTTAAAGATTTAATTAGTGCTTTGAAAAAAAATAAAGGTATTGATTTTCTTGAAGATGAATATATTAATGTAATTATAAATGACTACTATCTGTTTTTCAATGAGTATCAAAGACCCACAGGTGTTTATTCCCCAGGAATATATGATGGCATGAATGAATATATCAATTATATTTGGAAAAGTATTGGTTCAGATAGTAATTATATTAACTTACTCAAACAATTATCCAACAATAGATGCAAAAGATTATCTGATTTGGCAAAGTATTATTTACAAGAAGCCTTTAATAATCAAAATAAAAATAGAAGCCATCCAAATAACTACTATAAAAAAATATTTGATAAGGATTATGTGATGAGTAAGTCAAATTTTGAAAAAATTAAAAACAAATGGGGAGAATTAACGATGTTTGAAAAAATAGGTGTAGTAGGTTCTTTGGCTTCAATAATTGGTTTAGCACTATATTTTATGCCATCAGCAAGTGCATCTTCCAATAATGCTAATATAAATAGTAGTAACCAAAGTCAAATTATACAAAATAATCAAGGTAATATAACAATAAATATTGATAATTCTAAAAATCAATCAACTTATAATGATGTTCGGATAACCAATACAATTAACAGTCTAATTAATTCGACTACTACAAATATTCAGGGAAAAAATAAAGAAGAACAAAAAAATATTAATACAAAGATTTATATTTTGCATGAAGCAAAAAGGATTAATGAAAAAAACATTTCCCTTGCAGATAAAAACAAAGAATGTAAAAGCCAAGCTATTAATTCAAAAAATTTACTTGATTACAATTTAGATTTAATGAATCAAATTTGTAATGAAATTTTTTAATATCAAGGAATATAATTATGATAGATATTGATAAAAAACTCCAACAATTTTTAAGTACAAATTATGAAAATGAGATTTTAGAGTACAAAGAAGCTAAAAATCAGTACGACTTTGACAAGATTGGTAAGTATTTTAGTGCACTTTCAAATGAAGCAAATCTTATAGGTAAAAGCGAAGCTTGGCTTGTATTTGGTATCAAAGATGATAAAAGTGTAGTGGGTACGAACTTTAGGACTGATACAAAAGCACTTCATAATCTAAAAGCAGAAGTTGCTAACCATACTACAAATAGAATCACATTTAAAGAAATATATGAAACAAAGCTAGATGGCAAAAGAGTCGTTTTATTTCAAATACCATCAGCTCCTCTTGGACTTCCTATAGCTTGGAAGGGACATTATTATGGAAGAGATAGTTCAGAGCTTCAACCTCTTAATCTTGAAGAGTTAGAGAGAATCAGAAGCCAAAATAGTGATTTTGATTGGAGTATCCAAATATGTGAAGATGCAACAATTGAGGATCTATCAAATGAAGCTATACAAAAAGCACGAGAACTTTATGCGATAAAAAATCCAAAACTTGCCGATGAGATAAAAGCTTGGGATGATAACACTTTTTTAAATAAAGCAAAGATAACTATCAAAGGTAAAATCACAAACACAGCAATACTGCTTCTAGGTAAAAGTGAATCAGAATATTTGCTATCTCCTGCTGTTGCACAGATTAGTTGGATACTCAAAGACAAAGACAATATCGCAAAAGATTATGAGCACTTCACTTGCCCATTTATTTTAAGTCTTGAAACAGTTTATAACAAAATCAGAAATCTAAAATACAGATATATGGATGGAAATTCTTTATTTCCACAAGAAGTAGAGAGCTACCATCCATTTATCATAAGAGAAGCACTCAATAACTGTATAGCTCATCAAGACTATACAATGGGTGGAAAAATTAATGTAGTGGAGTTTGAAGATAGAAAACTAGTCTTTGCAAACAAAGGAGCATTTATCCCACAAACTATAGAAAATGTACTTAAAACAGATGCACCTGAAATAAAATATAGAAACAAATTTTTAGCTCAAGCCATGATAAATCTAAATCTTATCGATACCATAGGTAGTGGGATTGTGAAGATGTTTACAATTCAAAGTAAAAAGTATTTTCCACTCCCAGAGTATGAGCTTTCAAATGACTCTGTAAAAGTAACCATAGAGGGAAAAGTGCTTGACATGAACTATGCTTTAAAGCTTGCAAGTGTTCCTGATCTTTCTTTAGAAGAGATTATTTTACTTGATAAAGTGCAAAAAGGTCATAGTCTTAGTGCCGATGAAGTCAAAGTTTTAAAAGCAAAAAATCTCATTGAAGGGAAACGACCAAATTTACATATATCATCAAATGTGGCGAAATATACAAATCAAGAGGATGAGTATATGAAGATGAAAGGATTTGATGATGAGTATTATCAAGATATGATTATCAAATACTTAGAAAAATTTAATAAAGCCAAAAAAGTAGATTTTGAAAAACTACTTTTAGACAAATTACCAGATAGTTTAGACAATAAACAAAAGAAAAATAAAATCAAAAATCTACTGCAAAAGCTTAGAATAATGGGCTTTATAGAGCCAATAGGGTATGACTGGATATTGTCTAAAACAAAAAAAGTCTAGACAATTTTAGACGGTTTTTTAGACAATTTAAAGATAGCTTAAATGAAAAAAAGAAGTGGTTTAATAATAGAAATAAAATGTAATTTTGTAGTTAGCCCTCAAGAACTAGCAGAGTCACTCCCATCTTAGGGCTTGATATTCAAAGTGAATTCTACCAAAATTTAGCTCAAATTTCAACCAATTTGCACTCCAAAATCCTCTGGCTTGATATGAAAGTGTGATGCTATTGTTTGATACATTACTTCATTTACTTCACTTAAAATTCCCTCACTTTGTTCATCTATGATTTTATCTTTGATATCATAGGCAAATAGGATTTTGTTGTCTTCATCTAGTTTTACAGCTGTTAAATATTCTTTGATTATAAGCATTTTTGTTTCCTTTTTTTGAATATATTTTACAAAAATATGGCTTTTTGTCAAGGTTTAGCCACCTAAATAATGCTCAGTAATACTTGCACGATTATGCTTCATTTCATAGCTTACTTCTTGAAGTGATTGGGCATAAGAGTAGCCAGCTTTGGCATATTCAAACATTCTTCTTTTTGCAAAATTCCATCTAAGACCATGACTTGCTTCTGGTATTTCATTGGATAATAGAGCTGATTGTTTGATATCTTCATAATAAGCTTGGCGGTTGATTTTAAATTTCGGATATATAGATAGATAATTTTTTATTTTCTTGTAAGTATCAACTGATACCAAAACCTCTCCCTCTTTGCCACCTTTTTCTTTAGTAAAGATAATCCCTTTTTGTGTATTTGTGATAATATCTAGTTTACTTCCAAATAATTGCTCAGGCTTTATTAGTGCCACACCCTCAATTCGTGCACCTCCTTCATATTGAATAGTTGCTGTTAATTTATGAAGTGGATTTTTAAGATTTGAGATTAAAAGTTCAGGATTATTATATGCACGATTATGATAGTTATTGGCTACATATTTTAAATCTCTTGCTTCATCTAAAAGAGTTTGACGGATGGAAAAATCATACTCTCTAATCTCATTATGAATATTTTTTGCAAATAGCTTGAGGGCAAGTTCCAGCTTACCTAAAGATGCACTTATTTTTTCAAGATATTGTTTTGAAGGATAGTATTCTATTTTATAATCCATATAGGCTTGTATATGTTGTGCTTCTATTTTCTCAAAATCTTTTATACCCCAATGCTCTTTAAGATAGTTAAAAAAATTGTTCCAAATTGAGCGGTAACTCTCCATTGTTTTATAACTTGCAACCTTTTGATAGTGTTCATGGTTTGGATTGATTCTATCTTCTTTTTTAGCTCCAGCTTCAAAGATTTGTTTTGCTAATTGTGAACTTTGGTAGTAAACACTTCCTCTCAAAAAATTGTCCTTTAGTATTTTAGTTTTGATAGTTTCAGCCTCTATCATAGGCAAAAATTTGTTTAGTCAATCTGCATTTATTTTTCGATTTTTGCATCTAAATCGCTAACATCTCATACAATACCAGTTAGAGGTAAAAACTTATAATATATTTTAAAACTTGTACTAGCAGGTCAAAGCTTGCCACTCTTCTTTGATTGTTGGTAGTGCAAAAAATTTCTAAATCAAAGGAAATCAAAATCTTTTGACGCTCTTTTGTTTGAGATGGTGTGATACATTCGTAAATGTATCTGAGCTCCACCTAATCAGTTTTGTAAATTGATATACGAAAATATAGCATGAAAAATTGTTCAATATTTCTTATGAAAAAAATTTGTAAGAGTGATTGTTTTTTCTAGTTTCTATTTTGTGGGGGAAAGTGTTTGGAAGTCCCTTAAAAAAGGAACTTCCTATTAAAAATCTTTGAGTTGTAAAAAACACTATTTTTTACAATGTTTGAACATCATAAAAAACATAAATTTCTTCTATCTTAATTGTAGTTTTTGACCTTTTGCATTTTCAAGAATACCGATAATAGTTGATTTATCAAATTCGTTATATGTTAAGTTTTGAAGTATTTTACTATTGATATTTCTATCCACATCTGTAAAAATCATCCCATCATCAAGTGATGTATAATAATCATTTGTTGAAAAAACAATATTTTTATCAAACACTCTAATCTTACTGTAGCCTACTGGATATTTCACTTTATTCTTCCACCCGTTTCACTCCCAGCCTTCCACTTTTTTGAGTCTCAAACAAGCATGTAAAATTGTATCATAAATGAGAGTGAGTGGAAGAATGCTTTTTGCTATTTCATTG
>Ga0265293_10005059_pt1 | contig 22483 bp, 23 predicted proteins | sample Munlanlewell138R_FD_192505 | JGI IMG/M metagenome (GOLD analysis project Ga0265293, IMG submission 192505) | Leachate microbial communities from a municipal landfill in Southern Ontario, Canada - Leachate well 138R | ecosystem: Engineered > Solid waste > Landfill > Unclassified | place: Canada... | reverse complement strand
GTGGCTCTCAGGGGCAAGCCCCTTCGCACAGGGCATTGTTCGCGGCTGAAGCCGCTCGTACAGCGGCACTTGCCCCAACAGTGATGGCAAGAAATCCAGGCTTGTGTAGGAGGGGGCTTGCCCCCGACAGTATTTGCCGTGGCTCTCAGGGGCAAGCCCCTTCGCACAGGGCATTGTTCGCGGCTGAAGCCGCTCGTACAGCGGCACTTGCCCCAACAGTGATGGCAAGAAGTCCAGGCTTGTGTAGGAGGGGGCTTGCCCCCGACAGTATTTGCCGTGGCTCTCAGGGTAAGCCCCTTCGCACAGGGCATTGTTCGCTAGTGAAGTGGCCCCTACAATGGCCCTTACAGCGGCTGCATGCTGCGACCTGATTCGCGGCCGATTTTAAAACCTATAAACCCGGGAATCCGACTCATGACAACAGAACAACCCCAGATCAAAAAACAGTTCATCGCCGGTGCTGTTTGCCCTGCTTGTGAAAGCATGGACACGATCCGCATGTGGACGCTGGATAGCGAGCAATATCGTGATTGCGTAGAGTGCGGTTTTGCCGACAAGCTCAATGCCCAAGGCAATTCCATCCCACTGGAAGTTCCGACCCGTGTCAATCAGGATCGCCCCAAACCGGTGAAAAAAGCCAAAGCCATGCAGTTTTTTCCCAATCCCAAGCTTAAGGACAAAAGCGGTAGCTAGCCTGTCTACGGTTAGAGCGGCAAATACGCTATACTTGCGCATTTCTGCCCATCTTCTAACCAATGGACAACCACAGTGAGCCAGAGCAATTCCGCCCCGCGCACCTTTCAGGACTTGATCCTCGCCTTGCAAAGCTTCTGGGCCGAGCAGGGCTGTGTGGTGCTGCAACCCTACGACATGGAAATGGGTGCAGGCACCTTCCATACCGCCACTTTCTTGCGCGCCATCGGCCCGGAGACCTGGAACTCCGCCTATGTGCAGCCTTCACGCCGTCCGACTGACGGCCGTTATGGTGAAAACCCCAACCGTTTGCAGCACTATTATCAGTTTCAGGTCGTGCTCAAGCCGAACCCCGACAATATTCAGGAGTTGTACCTGGATTCATTGCGTCACATTGGCGTTGATCCGCTGGTGCATGACATCCGTTTTGTCGAGGATAACTGGGAATCGCCAACGCTGGGCGCATGGGGCTTGGGCTGGGAAGTCTGGCTCAATGGCATGGAAGTAACCCAGTTCACCTACTTCCAGCAAGTCGGTGGTGTTGAATGCTATCCGGTGACTGGCGAAATCACCTATGGTCTGGAACGCCTGGCCATGTACTTGCAAGGTGTCGACTCGGTTTATGACCTGATCTGGACCGACGGCCCGTTTGGCGTGGTCACTTATGGTGATGTATTCCACCAGAACGAAGTGGAACAGTCGATTTACAACTTCGAGCACGCCAATGTCGAAAAACTGTTCGAGTTGTTTGATTTTTATGAAAGCGAAGCCGTCCGGCTGATTGAGCTGGACTTGCCGCTGCCCACCTATGAGATGGTGCTCAAGGCTTCACATACTTTCAACCTGCTGGATGCCCGTCGCGCCATTTCCGTGACCGAGCGTCAGCGTTACATCCTGCGTGTACGCACGCTGGCCCGTGCGGTGGCTCAAAGCTACCTGCAAGCCCGCGCCAAGCTGGGCTTCCCCATGGCACCTGCGCACTTGCGTGATGAAGTATTGGCCAAGCTGGAGGCGGAACAATGAGTACACAGGATTTTCTGGTTGAGCTGGGTATTGAAGAACTGCCACCCAAGGCACTGAAAACCCTGTCACAAGCATTTACCGACGGTATTGTTGCCGGCCTGAAAGCAGCCGGTTTGGCTCATGGTGCTGTGCACAGCTATGCCGCGCCGCGCCGTCTGGCAGTGTATATCGAACAGTTGAGCGAGCGTCAGGCTGACCGCACCCAGCGCATGGACGGTCCACCGGTGCAGGCTGCATTTGATGCCGAAGGCCAGCCAACCCAGGCCGCACTGGGTTTTGCCCGCCGCTGTGGTGTTGAGGTTGACCAGCTGGATCGCAGTGGTGCCAAACTGCACTACACGCAGACGGTTGCCGGCCAGGACACCACGGCCTTGCTGCCGGGTATTGTCGAGCAATCGCTGGACAAACTGCCGATTCCCAAGCGCATGCGCTGGGGTGCGCGTCGTGAAGAATTTGTCCGCCCGACCCAGTGGCTGGTAATGCTGCTGGGTGAGCAAGTGGTCGAGTGCACCATTCTGAGCCAGCAGGCTGGCCGTCTGTCCCGTGGTCACCGTTTCCACCACAATCAAGACGTCAGCATTGCCAAACCGTCTGATTATGTTGAAGCGTTGCGCGCCGCCTATGTGTTGACCGACTTTAACGAGCGTCGTGTGCTGATTGAGCAGCGTGTGCAGGAACTGGCTGCCGCCGAGCAGGGCAAGGCCATTATGCCGGCGAGTTTGCTTGATGAAGTCACCGCGCTGGTCGAGTGGCCGGTGCCGCTGGTGTGTTCGTTTGAAGAGCATTTCCTGCAAGTGCCGCAGGAAGCCCTGATTATCACCATGCAGGACAACCAGAAGTATTTCTGCCTGCTGGATCACAGCGGCAAGCTGCTGCCGCGCTTTATTACCGTGGCCAACCTGGAAAGCCGTGATCCGGCTCAGGTGATTTCTGGTAACGAGAAGGTGGTACGTCCGCGCCTGACTGATGCCGAATTCTTCTATTTACAGGACCAGAAGCAGCCGCTGGAAAGCTTCAATGAACGTCTGAAAAACGTGGTGTTTCAGGCCGAGCTGGGTACGGTTTATGACAAAGCCGAGCGAGTCTCCAAGCTGGCCGCACTGATAGCCGGGAAGGTGGGCAGTAACGTGGAGCACGCCGCGCGTGCCGGTATCTTGTCCAAGTGCGATCTGGCCACTGAAATGGTAGGCGAATTCCCAGAAATGCAGGGTATCGCCGGTTACTATTACGCCGGCATCAATCAGGAGCCGGGTGATATCGCCGTGGCCCTGAACGAGCAGTACATGCCGCGTGGCGCTGGTGCCGAGCTGCCAGCTACCCTGACTGGTGCAGCTGTAGCCGTGGCCGATAAAATCGACACGCTGGTCGGTATTTTTGGTATTGGCATGTTGCCGACCGGTAGCCGTGACCCCTATGCGCTGCGTCGTGCTGCATTGGGTGTGCTGCGTATCCTGATCGAGAAAGATCTGGAACTATCCCTGAGCGAGCTGATTGCAGCAGCCATTGAGCTCTATGGAGAGCGGATCAAGGCTGATGGGCTAAGCCAGCAACTGCAGGACTTCATTTACGACCGCTTGCGTGCCCGTTACGAAGATGCCGGTGTTGATGTCAGCGTCTATCTGGCCGTGCGTGCGGTACACCCTGACTCACCACTGGACTTTGATCAGCGCGTGCAGGCGGTACAGCATTTCCGTAGCCTGAGTGAAGCCGAAGCACTGGCTGCGGCCAACAAGCGTGTGTCCAATATTCTGGGTGATGCCGAAGGCGGCGAAGTACAGGAGCAGTTGCTGACTGAAGCAGCAGAAAAGGCTCTGTTTGCTGCGTTGCAGCAGGCACAGCAGGATGTGGCTCCGCTGGCTGCTGCCCATGACTACACCGGTATCCTGACCCGCCTGGCGCAGCTGCAACAGCCGGTTGATGCGTTCTTTGATGATGTCATGGTGAATGCTGATGACAGCGCTGTGCGTGCCAACCGTCATGCTTTGCTGGCGCAGCTGCGTGGCTTGTTCCTCAGCGTGGCGGATGTTTCTGTATTGGGCTGATGATTGTGTGCCTTGTGCTTGGGTGCCGGACAAGACGCTCCGTCAGGCTGAGGCCGCCACTTTGAGCAAGCTCAAAGCTGTCAGCCAAGGCCTGACTCCGGTCTTGTCCGGCGCCCTGCAGAGGTTTTTGCTGTAGTCAGCTGTGATGTACAAAACCCGCCGAATTGGCGGGTTTTGCTTTTTATATGCTGGAACAGCACGGCATTATGCTTCCCTGCCTGGATATGGATGTCTTGTTTGTTTTTTGGCATCGTTGTACTCTTTGTTGTACGAAAAAATGTACGTGAGGTGCTTTCATGTCAAGGGTTCGACTTGATGAGGATATTCGTCCTCTGTCCGAGTTTCGCGCAGGAATGGCTACGTTTATCAATCAGCTACAAGAAAGCCGTCGTCCGATGGTGCTGACGCAAAGAGGGCGTGGTGTTGCGGTTCTGATGGATGTTTACGAGTACGAAAAAATGCAGGAGCGCCTGGACATCCTGGAAGAGATCTATAGGGCGCAAGAGCAGATAGACTCGGGGGCTGGCGTTGCGCACGAGGATGCCAAGGCCCGGATTTTGGGCAGCATGGCTTGATGAGGATAGTCTGGTCCCCGCTTGCGCTTGAGCGGGTTGAAGATATCGCCCGGTATATTGCAGAAGATAACCATGGCGCTGCGATGCAATGGGTGGAAGATTTGTTTTCCACTGTCGAGCGGTTGGCTGACTTTCCTAAAAGCGGGCGGATGCTGCCAGAGGTGGGTTCGCCCAACATCAGGGAACTGATATTCGGAACGTACCGTGTGATTTATAGTGTCAAAAATCAGGTCGAAATTCTGACTGTTCGCCGCAGTAGCCAATTGTTGAGGATGTCCGAGATGGGCGATGGCTAAGTTGGCCACTACGGCCATACGCCGTTCACCAGAATAACGAGGCAATGTGTTCTCCAAACGTCCCCGGTGAATCAAGAAAGTCTAGCAGAAGGGGGCGACAACTATCCTGACAGAGGGGGATCTGGCCACATTGCAGGCACCGGTGGATGCCTTCTTTGATGATGTCATGGTCAATGCCGAAAACAGTGCCGTACGTGCTAACCGCCATGCTTTACTGGCGCAGTTGCGTGGCCTGTTCCTCAGTGTCGCGGATATTTCCGTGCTGGGCTGAAGAGCATAGCTGAGCTATTTGCTAAAACATAAAACCCGCCGCAGGCCGGTGGGTTTTATGTTTCTGAACGCTGGCAAACAGTCGGATTTTCGGACTTATGCCTACAGGGCAAGGATGTAGTGCTATCGGCAAAGGATGCCATAAACTGCAGGAAGTCCTTGAGTGGAAGTGGCGGGCTATAATAGTAGCCTTGTATCCATTGCACGCCCCAGCTGCGTAGCAGGTCCAGCTGGGCTCGTTCCTCCACTCCTTCGGCAACCACTTGGAAGTTCATGGTATCAGCCATGCTGATAATTGAACGGCACAGTTTTTGGTCACGCTCCGAGTCAATAATGTGTCGGATAAAGCTGCGATCCAGCTTCAAGACTGAAAACGGCATGCTGGCCAGATAACTGAGGGATGAATAACCGGTACCAAAGTCATCCAGCGCGATTCCTACACCGAGTTTGGCCAGCTGCTGCAGGGTTTGCGTGGTTGAGTCGAGGTTTTCCTGCATCAGGCTTTCGGTGACTTCAAGTTCCAGCCGGTTGGCAGCTAGACCGCTGCCGGATAACGCGTTTTTGACCACGGACAGCAATGTGCCAGCTGCAAATTGTCGTGAGGAAATGTTAACACTGATACTGATGGGTTCTGCCCAGCTGGCGGCTTCCCGGCAGGCGGTTTCTATGACCCATTGGCCTATTTCTACAATCAGGCCGGTTTGTTCGGCCAGGGGAATAAACTGGTCAGCCGCTACCAGACCAAACGCACTGCTATTCCAGCGTAGCAAAGCCTCTGCACCCAAAATTTGACCATTATAAATTTGGGGCTGGTAATAGAGCTCCAGCTCGTTTCTTTGCAGTGCCTGGCGCAACTCGCTTTCTTTGGTAAAGAGGTCATGAGCCAGGTCATTCAGCTCTTGCTGAAAGTAGCAGATCTGGTTACCGCCGGCCTCTTTGGCACGGTGTAGCGCTGAAAAAACATTACGCTGCAGGGTTTCGACGTTTTCACCATCGTCAGGCGTAAAGGCTAAACCGATGCTGGCCGTGACAAAGATATTTTGTCCATTAATGCTAAAGGGCTCGCTCAGTAATTGGGTGAGCCGCTGTGTTGTCAGATAGGTTGTAGACATGTTCCTGTTTGGCATGGCCAAAGCAAATTCGTCTGCAGTCAGGCGTGCCAGTGAGTCTTGTGGTTGCAGCAGTTTTTTCAGGCGTAAAGCCAGTTGCTGGATAAGCAGGTCACCGCCTGCGTGACCCAAACTGATATTAACTTTCTGGAAACCGTCCAGATTGATCACGGCGATGGCCAGTTGCTCTGCTTTTTGTATGTGTTCCTGCACTATTTTGTTGAACAGAACCCGATTTGGCAGTCCCGTCAGGTTGTCATAGTAGGTTTGCAGTTCAAGGTTTCTTTCAAAGCGCTTGAGTTCGCTGATATCTTCTTTGACTGCAATGAAATGCTCAATGTTGCCGTGAGCGTCAAATGCGGGAGAAATGGTGGCTCGTTCCCAGAAATATTCGCCATTTTTCTTGCGGTTCAGAAATTCGCCACGCCAGGTTTGGCCCGAGCTGATGGTTTGCCACAAGTTGACATATTCTTTGTCACTGGTGTGGCCGCTTTTAAATATTCGTGGCGTGGAGCCTTTGACTTCGCTGAGTGAATACCCGGTGATCTGGGTGAACTTGGGGTTGGCATGCTGAATTTTGCCCGTAGGATCGGTAATGACAATGGTTACGGGGCTTTGCTCAATGGCCACAGCCAGCATGCGTTGTAGCTCGTCGCGATTGTCCGGATTATCAATTGTATCCATTTTACTCTTGTCCCGGTGAGCTTGAGGCTGTTCTTGTACGACAGTATGCCCAATCTGAATGAATTGTGGCAACTAGCCAGCAGTGACGACCATTATGGCGATGCTACTGCTGGCTGATACCAGGAAAGATCTGCTATTCGATTTTAAATTGCCCTACCAGACCTTGCAGGGCCTGACCCAGCTGGGCCAGTTCAGCGGAGGCGGCAGAGGTTTCTTCGACTGCCGCAGCAGACTGGTCGGCGATGCCGTTGACATTGACTACGCTGCGGTTGATTTCATCCGCGACCAGACTTTGTTCTTCGGCCGCAGTGGCTATTTGCATGTTCATGGCCTGAATCTCGGAGACTGTCTGGGTGATGGCGGTTGGTAGCCATCATTCCTTAAAAAACTCCCCTGGTGTACAGCCAAACTGCTGGTTAAAGGCACTGATAAAAGCCGACACCGACTCATAGCCACAGGCCAGCGCCACTTCAGTGACTGATTCGTGTTGTTCCAGCAGGGGCAGGGCGTGGAATAGACGCAGACGTTGTCGCCACAAGCGAAAAGTGAGCCCGGTTTGCTGGCTGAACAGCCGGCTGAGGGTTTTTTCAGATACGCCCAGTTGTAAGGCCCAGTTGGTCAGAGTGGTGGTGTCATCCGGTTCCAGCTGCAAGTGGTTGGTAATGGCTTGCAAGCGCGTGTCGGCGGGTAGCGGCAGCATCGATGCCACTTGGGGCGCGCTGCTTAGCTGGTCGAGCAATACGCCGGCCAGACGACCTTCACTGCCATTTTCGTCGTATTCAACCGGCAGGAGGCTGAATGCCTGAATCAGCTCGCGTAGTAGCGGGCTGACCTGTACCACGCGACATTCACGCAACTGCACCGGCATGGCCGAAGGCGCAATATACAGGCTGCGGATCAGGGTTTGTCCTGTGCAGCGAACCCGGTGTTCAATACCGGCTGGAATCCATACCGCCCGTTGTGGTGGAGCCAGATAGCGTCCACCATCGGTATGCACATCCAGCACACCCTGACTGGCATAGGAAAATTGTAGCCAGCAGTGGCTATGTTGATAGCCCAGCGCCAGATTGGGCAGTGCCTCGGCTTGGCCATAAATGGGACGGGGCAGCTGTTTTAGCTCATCAAGGGCAATAGTGGCGTGCATGGTGTCTTTTTGCAGCAATTCTTTGGCTGATTGGCGTTAGCCGGAATGTTATCGCTTAGGTAAAGTAGCGTCCACTGTCGTTTAAATTATAAGAGAACAAAATCATGTCGATTTTCTACGCTCGCCTGCGCATGGTGTTTGATAACTACACGCTGATTATTATCGGAGTGATTCTGGCCGCTACTTTTCTGCCGGCACAAGGCTCGGGTGAGGTGTTTTTTCGCTGGCTGACAACTGCCGCGATTGCCCTGCTGTTTTTTCTGCACGGTGCGAAGCTGTCCCGTCAGGCGATTATTGCCGGTGCGCTGCACTGGCGGCTGCACTTGCTGATTTTTGTTTTTACCTTTATCTTTTTTCCGCTACTGATGGTGGCACTGGCTCCGGTACTGAGGCCGTTGCTGGGTGACGAGCTGTGGGTGGGTATGCTATATCTGGCCGCTTTGCCGGGCACAGTGCAGTCGGCGATTGCCTTTACCTCGATGGCGCGCGGTAATATTCCGGCCGCGGTTTGTGCAGCATCTGCTTCCAGTCTGGTTGGTATCCTGGTGACGCCGATGCTGGTCAAGTTGATGTTGGACGCGGATGCGGGTACTGCGGGCATGCTGGATGCAATCATCAAGATCAGTTTGCAGTTGCTGTTTCCATTTCTGTTGGGTCATTACATGCGTCGCTGGATAGGCAACTTTGTGGACAACAACCGCCAATGGCTGCGTTATATTGACCAGGGCTCGATTCTGTTGGTGGTGTATACCGCATTTAGTTCTGCAGTGGTGGGTGGTCTGTGGCATACCGTTGCGCCGTCCTCGCTGGTGATTCTGACAGTCGCGTGCTGTGTGATTTTGGCCATGGTGCTGGTGGTGACTACATGGGTGTCCAGGTTCATGGGCTTCAACAAGGAAGATGAAATTACCATTGTGTTCTGTGGCTCGAAGAAAAGCATGGCCACCGGTGTACCAATGGCGCAGGTGCTGTTTGCCGGCGGTGCTGTCGGTCCGGCGATTTTGCCGCTGATGATATTCCACCAGATCCAGCTGATGGTGTGTGCAGTGATGGCCCAGCATTACGCACGACGTGATGAGAAACCAGCCGAAGCTGCTTGCCAGGCTGCACCCAATGCGTAAATAGTGATGCGCTCTTTTGCCCGGTGCTTGCGCCGGGCTTTTTTATACCGAACTGACTGGAATGGCCAAGCGGTCACTGACGGGGTGCAGAGCTGGTAAAATACTGAAAACCGTAATGAATAGTGAAAAATATGAAGCTGATTGTTCTTGACCGTGACGGGGTGATCAACTACGACTCGGATGCCTACATTAAAACTGTCGATGAGTGGCAGCCCTTGCCCGGCGCGATTGCTGCGATTGCCCGTTTGCACCAGGCAGGCTGGACAGTGGCAGTAGCTACCAATCAGTCCGGCCTGGCCAGAGGCTATTACGATGAAGCCGAGCTGCATGCCATGCATGACAAAATGAGTGCGTTATTGGCTAAACAGCAGGCGGATATAGGCCTGATTGCGTTTTGCCCGCATGGACCGGATGACGCTTGCGATTGTCGCAAGCCAAATACTGGTTTGTTGTTGCAGATTGCCGAACATTACGACAGCAGCCTGGAGGGGGTCTGGTTTGTTGGCGACAGCTTGCGTGACTTGCAGGCGGCGGTCGCCGTGGGGGCGCAACCGGTGCTGGTTAAAACCGGCAAGGGTGTGGATACCGCCCGCAAAGAATTGCCGGCTGGAACGCTGGTGTTTGATGATCTGGCTGCAGTGGCAGATGCATTGTTGCGGACTTGAGCCGGATGAATCCGGCCACTGTCACGCAAGTCGGCTCGGCAGCGTATAATGAGGGCCATATTATTACCGGCACTCAAGGAACCCCACTGATGGGTATGATCAACGCTGTTAGAACCGTTGTGTTTTATCTGCTTTTGGCAATCGTCACGTTGTTGTGGTTGCCGCCTTCGTTGTTGCTGAGTCCATTTCTGCCGTATCGCTGGCGCTACCGCATGATTGCTGTGGCCTGGAGTCACGTCACCCTGTTTTTGGCCCGCTGGATACTGGGCATCCGGTTCCGTGTGCGAGGGCTGGAAAACATACCGGAGCGGCCTTGCGTGATTTTGGCCAAGCATCAGAGTGCTTGGGAAACATTCTTTTTGTCATCCCGCTTTCAGCCGCTCAGTCAGGTACTGAAGCGTGAGTTGCTGCATATTCCGGTTTTTGGCTGGGCGCTGAGCATGATCAAGCCGATCGCCATCAATCGCCAACAACCGAAACAGGCATTAAGACAGGTGGCTGAACAGGGTGCTGCCCGGCTGGCGAAGGGCAACTGGCTGCTGATTTTTCCCGAGGGGACCCGTGTGCCGCCCGGCAAAATCGGCAAGTTCTCCCGTGGTGGGGCTTCACTGGCGGCGCATGCCGGTTTACCGGTGTTGCCGGTGGCACATAACGCAGGCCAGTTTTGGCCCAAGTTTGACTGGCGCAAGGTGCCGGGCACCATTGATGTGGTGATTGGTCCGCCAATGCTGGCGGAAGGTACCGACTTGGCTGCGATTGCCGAGTTGAACCAGCGTGCTTTTTTATGGGTAGCGCAAGCACAGCATGAAATAGGCTCATTGACGGACGAGAACTGGCAGGTTATCAAGGAGCAAGCAGACTAGTGGCAGGCATAACGGTAATGTTTGTGCCGGAACAAAATGGCTGTCGGCAGCGGTAGTAACGTCCAGCGTCAGATTGGGCCAGCATGAAGAGCAAAACAAGGGGGAGCGGTCATGAGCAAGAACTTGTTGATTGTGGCGCATGCGCCGTCAGGCAACACCGAGCGGATGATCAAGGCTGTGCTGGAAGGAGCCAGGGCGGCTGGAGCGGAGCAGGTGGTAACCCGCTTGCAGTCAGCTTTCAAGACCACTGCACAGGATGTGCTGTGCGCCGACGGCATTATTTTATTTACTCCTGAAAACCTTGGCTACATGAGTGGTGCGCTCAAGGATTTTTTTGACCGGGTTTACTATCCGGTGCTTGAGAAGAAGCAGGGGTTGCCTTGTCTGGTGGTGATTCGTGCCGGCCATGACGGAACGGGCACACAGCGGGCCATTGACAGCATTCTGACCGGCCTGCGCTGGCAGCAGGTGCAGGAACCATTATTGTGTCGTGGTGTGTGGCAGGACGAATTTCTGGAACAATGCCATGAGCTGGGGCAGGCGATGGCAGCGGGCCTGGATGCAGGTGTGTTTTAAGCAGGTGATGTATCAATCCGGCACAAACATGCTGTTACGCCGGATCGACGTGCGTGTGCTAGATCAGGCCGGTTGATGGCATGTGTTCCGGCCGGTAGCTAAAACCGGGCCAGCTGTCACAGGCGTCATCAAGGATTTGCCGGCATTGCTGCCAGGCATGTTGATCCAGTTGCTGTACCTGGCAGCCGTCGATGACCAGGCAGAACGGCATTGCTTGCTGCTCCAGCCAGTCATTCAGCGAATCCCACAGGGCATCCCAGTTCTGGCCGAAGCCAGCAGCAAAGTTGCAGTGCGTAGCAAAGGCTTGCAGCAAGCCAGCTTTATCAGCAATCGCTGGCAGTAGCAGTAACTTCGTGGTCATTGTTGTACGTCAAGGCGGACAAACGAGCGGTAGTGGTCTTCGGTGTAATACCAGACTTGCGGGGGCTGGCCACCAGTAACTACACGACGGGTGCTACGATCAGTTGCGCCGGGAGTGTTTACCGTGTATTCACGATAAAAACCGTTGGCTTGTTCTGGCAGCAGACGCTCACGATTTTGAAACACGCTGTCGTCCTGGCGGTATGGATAAGGACCGCCCTGCAAAATCAGGCCGAGTGTATATTGCAGTTGCTGATTGTCGGCATGGGGGCTGTCGGGTACTAGCAAGCCGCTGTTGTGCTGTGCTTGTCCGGCCGTGGGGTTCTGAATTGAATAAAAGGGCGTGATGCTTTTGATCAGGATGAAGCTGGCCAGTATGACGGCAGCAACCATCAGTGTCAGCCGCCACAAGCGTTGCCAGCCAGAGCGGTTGTTGCTGTTATCCAGCAGGTGTACTTGCTGGGCTTGCCAGCGGCCACGGTGGTCCTGCTTCAGGCCAAAGCGGACTTGTAGGCCGGGTCGGGGGGTGATGCTTCTGTCGAGCTGGCTGATATGGACGAAGACATCTTCGTCGTTATTGCGGGCAATAAAGCCGTAGCCTTTGCTGCTGTTCCAATATTTAATGTGGCCTTGATGGCTTGTCATGAATCGTTGTTTCCGTCAGCGGTAGAATATCTGTTGCCGCCGTTGCGCTTGGCATTGTACATGGCCAGGTCAGCGGCGTGAATGATGGAGTCGGCAGTGTTGCCGTGCTCTGGATAGTGGGCGACTCCCACCGAGGCGCCAATTTCTATCAGAGCGGCACCAATGTCAAATGGTTGTGTCAGCAACTGTAGAATATTTTCGACGATCCGGTTGATGAAGTCCCGGTTGATTGGTGTTTCCAGCATGATCAAAAATTCATCACCACCAAGCCGGGCAACATAATCCTGATTACGCACGGTGCCAAGCAGGCGGGATGCAACCAGGCGGAGAGTTTCATCACCAGCCTGGTGCCCATACAGGTCGTTTACCGGCTTGAACTTGTCGAGGTCAATAAACAGGATGGAAAATGCTGTTTGCCGGGCGATGCTATCACGTATCTGCGCCATCATGCTGTTGCGGTTAAGCAGGCCGGTCAGGGGATCGTGAGCGGCCAGATGACGGGCTTTTTGTTCAGCGACAGTGCGGGCAGTAATATCACTGATGATATGGATATGATAAACCGGCTTGCCGTCCGTATTGTAAATGGTGCTGATATTCAGCAAGCCGGTACGCTCATGGCCGTTGCGGGTATGCGTGACTTCTCCCTGCCAGCGACCTTGCTCGCACAGCTGCTGCAGCAGGAAAAATGGCACGTTGGCTTGTCCGGGGATGCTTAGGTACTGGCTCAGCGGCTTGCCTTCTGGGGTTTCCGGCCCGCAGAGTACTTGCATGGCCGGGTTGGCACGCACAAGACGCAGGGAAGGATCGGTAATGGCAATCATTTCACGGCTGTTCTCGAATACGCTGGCAGTCAGCTGTAGTTCGGCCTGGTTTTCTTCCAGCTGTTTGTTTTGCAGGGTCAGGGTGGCAATCAGGGGTTTGATTACCTGACGGCTGGCAATGGTGGCCAGCATCAGCAAAATGGCGAGTAGTGCATAAATCCAGAGCAAACTGCGGTAAGCCATCCAGTAAAAGGTCGACTCCGGTACAGTGATGATGAGGCTGACCGGATTGCGAGCAAAGGGTTGTACGATCAGGATCCGTTCCAGGCCATTATCCAGCTTGTGAACACCTGCTTGCTGTAATTGGGGGTGGTTCAGGTAAGGATGCAGGACTTTTTTGCGTAGCTCTGCTTTATATGCATTTCTGGTTCCCGGTAGCAGGTCAAAGATCATTTGTCGCTCGGGCTGATAGAGAAACAGGTCGGCCTGATTGGCATAGTTGTTGAACTCTTGCAGGGACTCAAGCAGCTTGTCTGTGTAAAAAAATAGAATATCGTGGCCGATGACAGTATCACTGGCATTGTAAATGGGAGAACTGGTTTTGATCAGTGTCCGCTCCGGAATCTGGTCGACCGCATATAACGTGAAGGCCGTGCTGATTGGTTGCAGGGCTGACACTGGTAACAGGCTGGCATGCTCGCCCAGAGCCGTAATGATTTCGCCGTTACTGATGCGAAATGCTGCAGCCAGCTGGTCAAGGTGACGGATAGGTTCTTCCAGGCGTGGCCGGGTAAATGCTTGCAACTGCTCCAGCCCGATTTCGTTATTACGCCAGGCTTCCAGGCGCTTTCGGATTTCGGTGCGGCTGCTCATTTGCTCTGCCAGTGTGTGGTAGCTTTCCAGCTGGGTTTCAATGCTGGTTTGCCGTGCGCGGGCATTGGCCATGCTGACTTCTGAAATTTGTGTGCGCACCGAGTAATACAGGGGCAATGTCACGGCAATGCTGGCCAGGATACCGGTAAATAGCACCAGCAGGGCACTTGTCCAGATAATCGGGTGTTCCGTCTTCAATAATTTTTTCATACGCCACCTTGCCAAAAACGATGAATGGGGACGGTATCCGGACCATGCCGGTGCAGCAGGGTGTAGTTACTATGTTTATGAAAAATCCTATTTTGGGATTAAGCTTAAGTGCCCAGTTATTGCCAGTTTGAACCCCAGAGCTGTAAATACGAAGGTAACCTTTTAATAGTACAGCGTATTATACCGGAGTCAGGGGTGGTATGCAGGCTCTATTGGCGTTTGTAGTGTTGCGGACTGTTACTGTCTGTCTTGTTTATAAGTTTGCAGGCGCACCAATTATGCGGTTGCTTTACACCCGGTTAGCCGTAGGCATGGATAACTGGCGGGCGTCGAGGAGAATGAGAGGCTGCCCCAAGTGCCAGGCCAGGGCGCGGATCGCCGGGTGTTGCCGTGCATGTTGCAGCAGAGCTGGTAGTGGCCAGAGGTCTGCCAGAGGCAGTTCAACGTGTTGCGGTTCATTGCTGACAGCCAGGCTGCAAGGTTGTCCATCAGTTGTCCAGCCAAGACAGAACAGCAGTGGTTCGACCGGTATACCGCTGATCAGCTGGTGCAGACTGGCGCTGTTGGTGTCGGTCGTATAGGGACGCAACTCGTTAACCTGGCTGGCTGTCAGGGCAAACTGGTAAGGACCGGCCGACCAGACCACCAAAGAGAGGCAACTCATGAGATTTGTTGCTGCCACGCTTGCAGCACCATGTCGAGATCGAGCAAAGTTACCGGCAGGCCATCAAATTCGAACAGAGCACTGACCAGGGGTTTTAGATGGTCCGGCAGGCTGTCGATGGGTGGTTTCAACAGGCTGCGTGGTACATCAGCAACATCGAGTAGCTGGTCAATCCGAATGCCGGTCTGCAGGCCGGCTCCTGAGCCGAGTAAAATGGCGCGGCCATTGATGCGGGCATCACTGTCGGACAGCTGGAGCAGTCCGTTCAGAGTGAGCACAGACTGGATATCACCACGCAGGTTCATCACACCCTCGACTGAGGCGTGCATGCCGGGAATATAAAACACCTCGGTTGCACCGCTGATGACTTCCTTGATCGAGCTGCCCGGAAAAGCAAAGTAGCGATCCAGCAGGCGGAAAATTACCAGCTTTATTTGTGGCTCATCAACATCGACGATTGCCCGCGAAGTTCTTTGTCGCGCCGCCAGAGCTTCGTCCAGCATGTTGTCATGTTCACTGTTCATGGTCATTTCCGATGCAGGTGGCCACACGATTGCGTCCTTCGTGCTTGGCTTGATAAAGGGCGCTATCAGCTTTGTGCATCAGCTCATCCAGGGTGCTGTAACTGGCATAGCTGCTTAAGCCAACGCTGAAGGAGCAGCTGAATGAATCGTTGCCGGCGGAGAAGACAATGCCGGCAAAATCCTGACGCAACTGGTCGATCAGCGTGTATGCGGAGTCGAGATCGGTGTCCCGTAGCAGGATGACAAACTCCTCGCCGCCATAACGGCCAACAATATCGCCATTGCGCAGGCGGTTTTTCAGCATGTGGGACAAGGCCAGCAGCACCTGGTCGCCGGCCAGGTGGCCATAGTTGTCGTTGACCTGCTTGAACAGGTCCAGGTCCAAGGCTGCCAGTACCAGTGACTCGTTGTTGCGGCTGGCCTGGGCCAGAATGGCGCTGATAATCTCGGTCGAAGTGGTGTGATTGTACAGGCCGGTCAGGCTGTCACGAGTCATCAGGCCACGCAGGGCACGAATCCGTTCGGCACGCAGGATCACCGCCGAGACCAGTTCGTCGGGTACTACGGGCTTGGTAATAAAGCCTTCCACACCGACTTCCATTGCGCTGAGTTGTTTTTTCGGATCGGTTTCACTGGACAGGTAAATGATCGACGTGCCGAGGTACTCGGGCACCTGGCGGATGACACCTGCCAGTTCATAGCCGTTACAGCCGGGCATGTAGACATCAATGAGGATCAGATCGGGAGTGAACTCTCGCAATACATCCAGCACCAGAGCAGGATCATGCACCTGACGTACCCGCATGCCGGCACTTTCCAGAATCATGCTGTGGTATTCGGCAACGGTTGGCTCGTCATCAATGATAAGGACCTGATAGGGCGTGACCTCAGGCTTGTTGACCAGTTTGTCCAAGGCGCTGGCCAAAGTCAGTGGTTTGACCGGCTTGGTGAAATAGCTGCGACAACCGGCACGATAGGCGCTCAGGCGTGCCTCGAAGTGCTCCATCCCTGACAGAACGAGGGCAGGCAGCTGATAGCCAAGTCGCTGGTTGATCCGGTTGAGGGTTTCGGTTCCTGCAGTTTTACCTTGGGGGAAGTGCACGTCCATGACAACTGCATCGGGCTGTTGCTCCATGACGGCCTGTTCAAAACTGTCAACATCGGTAAAGTGACGTACCTGGTAGCCGAAGCATTGCAGCTGGTACTGAAGGTATTCAACTTGCTCGGTTTCGTCATCACAGACATAAATCAGGGGGGAGCCTTGCTCTTGCCAGTGGTGATGCACCTGGCCCATCTCGAAGTAAGGCACCTGAAAACTGCTGGTTTGCTTGTTATGGCCTGAGCCAAGCTGTTTGGCCAGCACAGTCAGTGTGTGAATCAGGTCTCCTTGTTGTTCGAGCCACTCGGCAGTGATGGTGGCAGAATGACCGTCCAGCAAGGGCTGTGTTTGTGCTTCGGCCAGTGAGGCGGTTTTCGCCAGTTCGTTAAAACCGAAAATCAGGCTGATGCCTTTCAGGCTATGCCAGTGACGATGCAGGTCGGTCAGTGCCGGGTTGGTGATTTCAGCCTGCGCTGTCAGGTTCTGCAAGGTGGTCTTAAGTTCGCTGATGCGTTCGGACAGCTGATGGACAAAGCTGTCCTTTAGCCGGGACATCTTGTCACTCAGGGATGATTTCTGATTAGGCATGATGCGTATATTGCTCGCTATTGCATAAGGGGCCGGGACGACAGCAGTTGCCCAACAATTTGGGGCAGGCTTTCGGCCAAGTCAAAGTCTTTGGTCAGGCAGGCGCTCAGCCTTGGTTCGGTTTGCATCAGCGTGCCTGCTTCGTTTCCGGACAGAATGACGAATGGTAATGTGCTGCCTTGTTCGCGCAGTTCGCGAAAAAAATCAATGCCGGATACCAGCGGCATGTTCAGGTCGCTAACGACCAGGGCAATGTCGTTGCTGCCAATTTGCTCAAGTCCTTCGATGGCGTTTTCGGCAATCAGTGTCTGGTAACCGCTTGCCTCAAGAATGGCGCTGGTCATTTCTGCAGCCAGCAGGTCATCGTCTACTACCAGTATTTTCATGTTGTTCTCCATGTGTGCAGTCTAGCCCAGTAACACCCTGAGGGTATCAATCAGGCTGTTTTGGTCAAAACTGCCCTTGACGATATAAGCATCGGCACCGACTTCGATACCGCGGCGGCGGTCGCTTTCTTTTTCGCGGGACGTAATGATGATGATGGGCGTGTGTGCGTAGCGTTCTTCGTCCCGCAGGTGGGCAGTCAGGGTAAAACCATCCATGATGGGCATTTCCACATCGGTAAGAATGGCATCGAAACTGCCGCTGCGGGCCTTGTTGAGGCCGTCCTGGCCGTCTTCCGCCAGGGTGACCTGGTAGCCCCAGGCTTCCAGCAGATCTTTTTCAATTTCGCGGGTATTGAGCGAGTCGTCCACCACCAGAATGTGCAGGCGTTTTTCTGGCTGAATACTCTCGCGGGGCGTGGTACGGCTGCGCTGGGCCAGTGCAAACAGCTGTGGGGCATGCAGCAGGCCAACCAGCTGTTTGTAGCCATGGTTAACGATGCCTGCGACCAGCTGTTGTCCGGCGAGATGGGGTGGTAAAGGTTTGATGACCAGATCGCGTTCGTCAATCATGCGGTCAATACGCAGGGCGATTTTTTCGTGCTGGGCTTGTAATACCAGCATCAGTTGTTGGCCGTCTTCCGTTTTTGGCTGGATCGCAGAGGGTACAGCAGGCAGGTCCATTAACTTGACGGGATCGAAAGCCGGAATGAATTCGTTGCGCAAGACGAATACCTGGCGTTCGGCAATGTCCAGCATGGTGTTTTGGTCAACGTAGATCATTTCAGTCACATGCTGTGCGGTAAAAGCCAGCAAATGCCCGCTGACTTCGACCAGCAGCACGCGTAGCATGGCCAGTGACAGGGGCAGGCGCAGGCTAAATGTGGTGCCGGTACCATCACTGCTGGATACTTCGATCATGCCTTGCAGGTCTTCCACGCTGCGTTTGACCACATCCAGGCCAACCCCACGGCCGGACAGTTCGGTGATCATGGCGCTGGTGGAAAAACCCGGTAAAAAAATCAGGCTTTTCAGTTCAGCGATGCTTTTCTGGGCCAGCTCTTCTTCACTGAACAACTGCAGGCGTAAAGCTTTTTGGCGGATTTTTTCGACATTTAGCCCGGCACCATCATCGCTGATGTCCAGACTGACCCAACCGCCATCCTGCCGGGCGTGAATCTGAATGAGTCCTTTAGCGCTTTTGCCAGCGGCCAGACGTTCTGTCGTGTTTTCCAGGCCGTGGTCCAGCGCATTGCGCAACAGGTGCTGGACCGGCTCGGTGAGCTGTTCGATCAGCTGGCGGTCCAGTTCGATGTCTTCGCCACGAACCTGTAGCTCTACCTGTTTGTCCAGTTCGCGACCCAGTTCGCGTACCAGCTTGCGTGCTGGCTCCAGAATTTGTAGTAACGGCAGCATACGCAGGCTGAGTGACTGTTCGTGCAGGTTTTGTACCAGGGGTTCTTGTGCGCCAATTACATCGCGCAGGTTTTGATACAGCTGCTGGTAATGGGCAAATAGCGGGTTGTGCTGGCTTTGTTGCAGATTGGTGGATTCCCAGTCGCGGAACAGCTTTCTGGCATCAGCGAGCAGCTCGCGCAGGCCGGCCTGACTGATAGTGACTTCAGACATCAGCTTGATCAGCTGCTCAAGGCTATTCAGCTTGAGGCGAACTGAATCAGCACTGCGTAGTACCGGCTCGGTTTTCGTCGGGTTGGGGGTTGCTGGCGCTGGCTGGACGGATGGACTGTCGTCTGTACTGCTGGCGATCTGAGTCAGGCGCTGGCACAGCTCGTCAGACTTGGCTGGCAACTGTGCGGGGTCGGGCTGGCTGGCCAGATGTTCGACCATGTTGCTCAGGTTGTCGACGGCTTCTAGCATCAGGTCTTTAGCTGGGAGGCTCAGCGTGATTTTCTGTTCGCGCAGGGCACTGAGCACGTCTTCAAGGCTATGCGCAGTATCAGAAATGGGCAGCAACTTGAGCATCCGCGAGGAACCCTTGAGGGTATGAGCTGCACGGAACAAACTGTTAACCAGTTCGCTGTCATTGCTTTCGGGACCGAGCTGTTCCAGCCCTTCCTCCAGCGTACGCAGTTGCTCACGGGCCTCGTCAATGAAGCGATGAATAAATCGTTTGATATCCAGAGCCATGATTTATACGTCCGCAGCAGCGCCGGCCAAGCGGCCGGGTTTAAGGGCGAGCAAGTGGCGCTCGATCAGGAACAAGACATCGTTGGCCGGTGGTGTCAACGGCAGCCATTGACAGCCACTGTCAGCGTCCAGATTGGCGGACAAAATACGCCGGGCAATTTGCAGGGGTACACGTGCCGCTGCTGGTTGCTCGCTATGACGTAAGCTGTCGCCATAAAAATACTGGGCCAGCCAGGAATCCGCGTGGGCATAACAGGCCGCTTTAAACAGCTTGCTGGCAGCGTGGTGGTCGGCCTGCCATTTGCTGCACAGGCCACGCGCGAGCAGCGCATCCAGATTCCACGGGTCATCCTGTAGCAGCACGTCCAGAGCTTGCTGACTTTGTACCAGCTGGCCGGAGTTGAGCAGCAGCCAGGCTTGCATCAGGCTCACCGTCTGTTGATGCTGGTCAGTGTGCAGCAACAGGTCCAGTTTGCTGGTGGCTTCGGCGTAGCGTTCTTCTTGCAGCAGCTGTTTGACTAGCTGCAAGTCGGGTAGGGGCCGGTTGGCAAGAGGTTCGGGCGTTACTGTCTGCGGTGCCGGTGGCGGCCTGGACGTTGGTTTGTCTGCTCTGGCGGGTTTGTATGATGCCTGTTGCGCAGGTTTGTCAGGACGCAGTTGCTTGCCCTGAATAAAATAATACTGCCCTTTGCTTTCACAGAGCTCGAGGATATTGAAGTCGTTACCGAGTGTTTCTGTAGAGCCCAGGAATAGCGCCGCATTGGGCTGCATGATGCGACTGAATCTGTGCTGAATGTTTTGCCGTGTTTCCAGATCGAAGTAGATGGAGACATTGCGAAAAAAGATCACATCGTACAAGCCGTAATCGCATGGGTAATCGTCGGCCATCAGGTTGAGCATAAAAAAGCGTACGGCCTGGCGTATGCGTGGATCCAGACGATACCCCTTGCCAGCCGGAGTGAAGTAACGCTGGCGTATGCTGTCGTCGACACCACGAAATGAAAAAGACGAATACATCGCATGGCGCGCCTTGCTGAGAATACTCAGGTCGACATCGCCGGCATCAATCGCAATCCGTTGCAGCACTGCTTCACCGTGAGTTTCCAAAATGGCCATGACCAGACTATAGGGCTCTTCACCGGAGGAGCAACCAGCACTCAGAATGCGTAACTGCCTGTCGCCGGCATGTGCTAGCAAGCGGGGTAGCAACTGTTCTACAAACAGGTTGATTTGTTCAGGTTCACGAAAAAAATAGGTTTCGTTGACAGTCAGCTGGCTGATCAGGGTGTCCAGCTCGGTTTGTGACTGGTGCAGGCGTTGCAGCAGCTGTGCTGTACTCAAACCCAGCAGTTGCTGGGTTTGCAGCAGATACTGTTGCAGGCGCTCTTCGGCGATGCTGCCGTCAAGCAGCAAGCCGGAGTAGTCGTAAACCAGCTGTTTAAAGGGGGCAAGCGGGTTCATGACACACCAGCGACCAAACGGTTAAGTTGTTCGGGGATTTGCTCCAACGGCAGGACATGATCAATCGCGCCCAGCGCAATCGCTTCCTGGTTCATGCCAAAAATCACTGAGCTGGCTTCGTCTTGTGCCAGAGTCAGGCCGCCACTGTTACGAATGGCCAGCATGCCGCTGGCACCGTCACGGCCCATGCCGGTCATGATCAGGCCGATGCTGTCTGCGCCATGGGTGGCGGCAACCGACTCCAGCAGCAGATTACAACAGGGACGGTAAATATCGTCCGGCTGACGCGGCAGCAGGCGTATCCGATTGTTGGTCGTGATGGTCATGTGGCTTTCTGAAGGGGAAATATATACCTGTCCGCAGCGCAGGGCTTCTCCGTGCTCGGCTACCTTGACCGGTAGCTTCGTCAGGGTATTGAGCCAGTTAACCATGCCATCGACAAAGCCGTCACTGATGTGCTGGCTGATCAGGATCGGAGCCGGGAAGTTGCGCTCCAGTTTTGGCAGTAGCCAGGCCAGGGCTTGAGGTCCGCCAGTAGAGCAAGCGATGGCCACCAAGTGGCGATAGCCACGCTGGCGTGCCGCCGGTCTGACTGGCAGTGGCGGTACCGCTTGGCCGGATAGCCTGTTGCGTAAACGGGTGATCACGGAAACACCGGCCAGCAGACGAATCTTGTTGATCAGCTGAGTGGCTTCATCCTTGTTCAGTCCCGGCTTGGCAATAATGTCTAGCGCTCCGGTATCCAGTGCCTGGTAGGCTTTTGTGGCATCGGTTTCTGCACTGACCACCAAAATGGGGATGGCTTTATGGTGCATGATGATGTCAATCGCTTCGATGCCGTCCATGAGCGGCATGTTCAGGTCCATACAGATGACATCCGGTTTTAACTCTTTGGCCAGTGCCACCGCTTCCTGACCGTTGGCGGCTTCGCCAACGACACGGATATCACTGGACGCATGCAGTATGTCGCGTAGCAGATCGCGGGCCATACTGCTGTCATCCACTAGCAGCACGCGTATTGCAGGCTGTGTATCCATGGGGAAGCATTCCTTATTGTTAGCGTAAATAAGAGCCGGTGTTTGCGGTTGGCATAGAGTTGTGGCAAATATCATACTGCTGCAGGGCGCAATGTGTTGCCAGATAGTGGCCGGTAAATATGCAGGTTACCGGCCGTTACTGTGCACTCAGTTTTGTTGGTTACCCTGGCCGGTCTGGTTGTTTTGCTCGATGCGAAACCCCTGCATGTGCTGGTCCAGAGTCTGGGCCATGGCCAGCAGCTCTTCACTGATGTCGGAAATACTGCGTATTGACTGGGCGTTGGTGGTGCTGGCGTTGGCAATATCACGCAAGGCGATTACTACTTGGCTGCTGGCAGTTTTTTGCTGCTTGGTGGACAGCGAAATTTGTTGCGCAGCATTGCTGGTACGGGCAGCGGCATCAACCAGTTCATTCAGCTCGCTGGCAGTGGCGGCGCTGACATCCATGCCGGCCTGTACCGAGTTGACCGCTTTTTCCGAAGTCAGCACCAAGCGACTGATTGAGCTTTGAATAGCCTGAATGCGTTCTTCAATGCTGCGGGTTGACTCCGTCACGCTGTCTGCCAGGCGGCGGATTTCACCGGCCACCACGGAAAAGCGCTTGCCGGCTTCTCCCGCGCTGGATGCTTCCAGTGCGGCGTTGAAGGCGCTCTGTTTGGTTTAGTCGGC
>Ga0265293_10005057_pt1 | contig 22486 bp, 21 predicted proteins | sample Munlanlewell138R_FD_192505 | JGI IMG/M metagenome (GOLD analysis project Ga0265293, IMG submission 192505) | Leachate microbial communities from a municipal landfill in Southern Ontario, Canada - Leachate well 138R | ecosystem: Engineered > Solid waste > Landfill > Unclassified | place: Canada... | reverse complement strand
AGCAGCATACCCAAATCTTCACTATTTAGGAGTGGAAGTACTACCTCTGCCCGACAGTACGACGTGTGCTAAGGTTGCTATAAAAACATTACACAAGATTACCCGATAAGGAGGAGCTGAAAGCATAACTTAATGTAAAAGAGTATTCTTAATCAAAGTTTTGAATGGGTGAAAGTTTTAGAAAGTATCAATGATAAACACAGAAGACATCATTGTTAATAGAAATAATGTGTGCCGTTTGTGGGGAAGTTTCAAAAAGAGATGTCACTGCAATTATATCAGTCAACTTACATCTCAACCAATTTAATACAGTGATGATTAATGATTCAATAAACAATTTTGCTTTGGAATTAATCGAAATATTATTGCCCTAATGGCATCGGGATAGACTGACATGAAAACAATGGCTACTTGAAAAGTTAGCTTAGAGAATATGAACGAAATTTAACCATGACTTAAAACCGTATTTCAGGGAAAGTCTTGGTGAACTGTAGATACAATTAAGGAAGGAGAGAAGAAATGAAAGCAAAAATATCATTTATGCATGGTCCTCATGATTTAAGAATTCACGATGTAGAATTACCTGAAATCCGTAGTGATCAAATCCTAGTCAAAGTTGGAGCTGTTGGAATTTGTGGTTCCGACGTTGAGTGTATTGAGGGAGTGAGCTCTGAAGGTCGATACGACATTGCTCCTTTTACACCAGGACACGAGTGGTCAGGTGTTGCCATCGAAGTTGGCAGTGATGTAACAAGCATCAAAGTTGGGGATAAAGTTACTGGCGACTGTGTAATGGCTTGTGGTAAGTGTCTTAACTGTAAAGATGGATTAATGCCTTCCGCATGTTTAAATATGAGAGAGCTTGGTTTTAGACCCGACTCTCCCGGAGCCATGGGCGAATACCTTATTATTGAAGAGCAATACACCCACCCATTCCCATCCGATTGGTCATACCCAATGGGCGCTTGGATTGAGAACTTTAGCGTAGCATATTGGGGACTGTGGGGTAATGGTGGTTACGTTGATGCAAGTGACGATGTTGTTGTTATTGGAGCCGGCCCAATTGGCCTTTCTGCTTGTATGGTTGCTAAAACTGCAAACGCTCAAGTAATCATCGTTGATCCACTACAAAAACGAAGAGACATTGCCCTTAAATATGGTGCTGATCACGCTGTTGATCCTTCAAAAGGTGATGCTGCAGAGCAAATCAAAAAGCTCACAAACGGTCGCGGTGCAACAGTAGTTGTAGAGTGTTCAGGAAATGATAAAGGAATCGCTTCTGTATTTGATATCGCTGGACACAGCTGCCGAGTTGGCTTTGTTGGGCACTCAATTGGACGCAAAGTTCCTGCTGAACTTGGTAAAGTTATTTGGAGTAACCTTAGAATCGTCGGTTCTGGTGGAACAAAGAATTTCCTACCACGAACTATTAAGTTCTTATCTCGCATGAAAGATAACTACGACTTTGATGCACTAAACACCCACTATTTCAAATTTGACCAATTGCACGATGCTTTTGACGTTGCCATTAACGACAAAGAGAATGCTCTTAAGGTCATGATTACATTTGACGAGTAAAATACAACATATTATACGAAGGAGGACGTTCAGTCCTCCTTCGTGTTTTAAGGACGTGGTATATGAAATTTGCAATGAATGAAAACACACTGTTTCAGTGTGAACTCATTGAATACTTAGATGCATGTAAAGCTGCTGGGTTTGAAGCAGTAGAAATTAGCTATGCGAAAGTTAAAGAGGCACTGCGCTTTCTCTCTGCTAAAGAGGTGAAAGATGCGATCAAACCGATGAAGGTGATCTCTATTAATGCCTTTGAAGATGTCTTTTTAGCTCCTGAAAGTTCTTGGGCAACAGTGGTTGCCGAAGGGAGATTGTTTGGTGAATTAAGTAAAGCAATTGATTGTCCTGCAGTCGTTCTTCCATCGGGAAGATGGTATGAGATGTACGGCCCTTTAGTGAGTGAAAAAGAGATAACACAACTGTATCGCACTCGCCTCATTGAGATGGTTGAACTCTTTAAAGAGTACGATGTGACGGTGATGTTTGAACCAATTGCCTATCCCGAATTTATTGTGGGGACTGTAAGTTGGACAAATGAGATTCTCGATACCCCAGAGTTACGAGATCTCCCTATTGTCCCTGATATCCACAATATGCATCGAAACAAAGAGGGAAGTGATCAATTAAAGAATTTAAAAAACCCGATTGGGATATTTCATATCGACGATACGATCAAAGGAAATTTGGATGAGTTGCATGTTGCTAAAAGCCGCACCTTTCCCGGTGATGGAGTTGCAGATGCAAAAGTGTGGTTCCAAACAGTCAAACAAACTGGATTCGATGGGTATTACTCCTTAGAGCTCTTTGACGATACCTTATACGCCATGAGTGCTCACGATGCAGCACAACTTTGTATGGATAAATTACATGCGTTTGCAAAGACACTCTGATTGAGTTGGAGTTCTTACAAGATGAAATGATTAAAGGATCTTGCCTTTCACTTTGTGAGAGATGAGGTCCTTTTGTATTATATAAGAGAACGAGGGTAAGCCTAAATAGACTCATTGCAAAACCTAAATGAAGTGAGTCGAATCAATATTTATATTGCTTCATTCTTTTTCTTTGGTTTTTAGATAAAACGTGAGTATAGTAGAGGTTGACCTTTGTTTTGGTCAGTGGTAGTATATAGCTGTAATATTACAATGCGAAATGGATTTTGTATTACAGAATAAGAAATGCGATAGAGAGGACATAGCTATGAGTGATGCAGTAACGTATGTTGAATCATTAATGAAGAGAGCCCGAGAGGCACAAAAGTCGATTGAATTTGCCACACAAGAGCAAGTCGACCGAGTCGTTGAGAGTATGGCATGGCATGCAGTACAACCTGAATTTGCACGTGCTTTGGCAGAACTTGGAGTCAGTGAATCTGGCATGGGTGATGTCGATAGTAAATATGCCAAAATGATGAATAAAGTTCGTGCTGGCTGGCTCGATATGAAAGGAGCTAAGACAGTAGGGGTTATTGAAGAGAACCACGACAAAGGATTAATAAAAATTGCTAAACCAGTTGGTGTTGTTGGTGCAGTTATCCCAAGTACTAACTGTGAAGCTACTCCAGTATTAAAAGTTACATGGGCCATTAAAACCCGTAATGCTATTATTTTAGCTCCACACCCAAAAACAAAAAATACCAATACCATGGTCGTTGATCTATTAAGAAAAGTGTTAGAGAAACATGGGATGAACCCCGATTTAGTTATCAACTTAGATCAAGTCTCTTTAGATAACACCCAAGAGCTTATGAGACAGTGTGATCTTATTTTAGCTACTGGTGGACCAGGTCTTGTAAAAGCTGCATACCATAGTGGAACTCCCGCTTACGGTGTTGGTGCAGGAAACGCTATGAGCGTTGTTGATGAGACCCAAGATATGGCGAAAGTTGCTGAGAAAATTCGAATGTCAAAAACATTCGACCAAGCAACCAGCTGTTCTAGTGAGAACTCTGTTGCCGTGTATGAAGGGGTCTACGATGAGTTTATCGCAGCTATGGAGAAAGAGGGTGGATACCTTGTTTCTGCTAGCGAGAAAAAGAAACTTGAAAAAGCAATGTGGCCCGAAGGGACAAACCTCAACCGTGACGTTGTGGGTCACCCAGCAACCGATATTGCAAAAATTGCCAACATTAAACTTCCTGAAGGAAAAACTTTTTTCATGGTTGAAGAGAGTGGAATTGGTCCAGATTATATCTTCAGCAGAGAAAAACTCTCAGTTGTGGTTGCAATATATAAATGGAAAGAATTTGATGAAGCAATTGAGTTAGTAAATAACATTACGACCTTTGAAGGAACCGGACACTCATGTGGTATCCACTCCTCAAATAAAGAGCGTGTATTACAACTCTCTACACAAGTAAAAGTATCTCGTGTCATGGTGAACCAACCACAATCACTTTCAAACAGTGGATCGTGGACCAACCACATGCCAACAACCCTTACGTTAGGATGTGGATCTTGGGGTGGTAATATTGTAAGTGAGAACATTACATTCAAACATTTACTAAATACAACATGGGTCTCGTTCCCAGTTGCAAATAGACAACCTTCAGATGTCATTTTGTTCAGTAATGAAGTTCGACACGAAACATTAGATTAAGGAATAAAGAGTAAAAAGGGGAAAGCGTTATGTCTAGAGAAAAAGAGTTAGCTCGTTTGAAAAACATGAAAGAAAAGCTGCTTGAAGGGGGAGGAAGTGCCCGCAAAGAGCAACAAAAAGAGAAAGGTAAACTCAACAGTCGTGAGCGACTTTCTGCTCTTTTGGATAAAAACTCTTTTGTTGAAAGCTTCCCCTATATGAGTGCTCGCTCCAACGACTTTGGTATGGAGAAGCACCGCTATCCTGGTGATGGGGTAGTCACTGGGACAGGCCTCATTGATGGAAGACAAGTATGGATCTCCTCTCAAGATTTCACCATCTTGGGAGGATCATTAGGTGAGCAACAAGCGGAAAGAATTAACCGCTCTCAAAAGATGTCACTACAAACACGTACGCCATTTATCCAAATTAACGACTCTGGTGGAGCTCGAATCCAAGAGGGAGTCTATTCATTGGATGGTTATGGGAAAATCTTTAGAGCGAATATTGATGCTTCAGGTGTTGTTCCACAACTTTCATTAATCTTAGGACCTTGTGCTGGTGGAGCAGTCTACTCACCTGCCATTACAGACTTTGTATTTATGGTCGATAAAGTGAGTCAAATGTATATCACTGGACCGGATGTAATCAAAGCTGTCGTTGGTGAAGATGTGACTCACGAACAACTTGGAGGGGCTTCAACTCACTCTAAAAAAAGTGGTAATGCCCATTTCCATTGTAAAGATGAAGCCGAGTGTTTTGAGATAGTACGTAAGCTTTTATCGTACTTACCTTCAAATAACACTGAACTTCCCCCAGTTGTAAAAACAAAAGATCCGGTGAATAGAAAAACTGAAAATGTTGCATCAATTATTCCTGATGCAAACACCAAACCCTATGATGTACGAGATATCATCGCTGAAGTGTTTGATTCAGAGAGCTTTTTAGAAATCCAAAGTGAATATGCAACAAATATCGTTGTCGGCTTTGCCCGTCTTGGCGGTAGAAGTGTTGGCCTCATCGCTAACCAACCAAAAGTGCTCAGCGGAGTATTAGATATTAACGCTTCAGATAAAGCTGCACGATTTGTCCGAACCTGTGATACGTTTAACGTTCCGGTTATCTCACTTGTCGATATCCCCGGTTATATGCCTGGAACAATCCAAGAGTATAATGGGATTATTCGTCACGGAGCAAAAATGTTGTATGCAATTGGAGAGGCTACAGTACCTAAAATCTCTCTTATCCTTCGTAAAGCATACGGTGGAGCATATATTGCTATGGCTTCTCGTGCTTTAGGATACGATCGAGTCTTAGCCTTACCAGGAGCGGAAGTAGCTGTCATGGGTGCTCAAGGAGCTGCTAATATCATCTTTAGAAAAGAGATTGCAGAAAGTGCAAACCCAGTGCAAACACGACAAGAGAAAATCGATGAGTTCCAAGAGAACTCAATGAATCCCTTTGTTGCAGCAGAAGCAGGGTTTGTTGACGATGTTATCGGTTTTGATGAAGTAAGAACGAGCTTAATTCAATCACTCGAACTACTATCTGGCAAACGTGAAACACGAATTGAGCGCAAACATGGGAATATTCCACTATGATGATACTAAGTGCACTTATTGGCTTCATCGTAGGAGCTGTAGTTGTCTCACTCATAGCTTTTGTCACACACAAAAGTAAGAAAAAAGAGAGAACAACTGCCACAGGAGAAGCCTGGATCGATCGTGTTGATCGAGATAACCAAGTAGTTGTATTACCCAAGACTTTGGGTAACTAATATAAGTAAAAGAATCAATAAAGATGGAGGAACTTGATGAGTAAGTATAAAAGTCCATTACATGAAATGGCAATGACTACACCCACAGATTTCTGGAACGACTCGTGTTCGTTTGACGAACTCAAATACGCTATCGAGCATGGCGCAGTTGGAGCTACAACAAACCCAGTTATCGTAGGTAATGTGCTCAAAAAAGAGATGCACCTTTGGGAAGATCGAATTCGTCAGTTGGTGAAAGATAACCCAGTGGCCACTGAAGAAGATATCGCATGGGCATTAAATGAAGAGATGGCTGTTGAAGCTGGTAAACTTCTTCTCCCTATTTTTGAAAAAGAGAAAGGGAAGAAAGGAAGAATCTCGATTCAAACAAACGCCATGTACTACCGTGATTGGAAGAAAATGGCCGACCAAGCTGTCCATTTTGGAGCTCTTGCTCCTAACATGCAAGTAAAAATGCCTGTTACCGCTGCTGGTATTAAAGCTTTTGAAGAAGCTACATACCAAGGAGTGAGCATCAACGCTACAGTGAGTTTCACCGTTGCACAAGCTGTTCAAGTTGCTGAAGCTGTCCAAAGAGGACTAGATCGCCGAAAAGCAGAAGGTAAAGATACCTCAACAATGAGTCCTGTATGTACTATCATGGTAGGTCGCTTAGACGACTGGCTCAGAGTGAATATGAATAAACACAAAGTTGCAGTCGATCCTGGCTACTTAGAGTGGGCTGGAATTGCAGCATTCAAACGTGCTTATGAAATCTACCAAGAGAAAGGATACGAAACACGCTTGCTCTCAGCAGCATATCGTAACCCAATGCAATGGTCCGAGTTTGTTGGCGGTGAAGTCTCAATGACTATCACTTCAGACTGGCAAAAACGAATCAACGCATCTGGCCTTCCAGTAGAAAACAGAATGGATAAACCAGTTGATCCACACATCATTAAAGTGTTGGAAGATAAATTCCCAGAGTTTGTCAAAGGATATGAGCCCAATGGTTTAACCATTGAAGAGTTTGACAGCTATGGTGCAACAGTACGTACCCTTCGTGGATTTATCCAAGGATACCAAGAGTACTTAGGTGTTATGAGAGAGTTTATGCTCCCTAACCCCGACAAATAGATCGATAATACATAACCTAACCTGAACACAGCCTCCATCTTTGGAGGCTGTGTTGTGTTGTAGCTATGTTAGAACGTAGCCACAACTTTCCCGGATCACTAATTCAGGCTCTAAGGATATTGATTGGGCCTCTAGTGGCTCTTTTTGCTCAATGAGATCTAAGAGTTTCTCACAAGCCAAAGAGGCAATCTGTTCACGAGGTTGATGTATAGTAGTTAAATGGGGATGGAAATAGTGGGCTAATTCAATATCATCATATCCAACAACAGCAAGTTGCTCAGGTACCTTAATATTCTTCATTCGCATCGCCTCTAATATCCCTAACGCCATCACATCAGTGTGAGCTGTAATAGCTGTGATTTTTTCTAAAAGGTGCTCTTTTTCCATCATCAGGTTATAACCTGATTGGAATGTTCGATCTCCATACAAGATGAGATCTTCGTTGTAAGGTATACCACACTCTTTAAGAGCTCTTTTATACCCATCTCGTCGTAAAGTAAACTCATGACCAGCATCGGCAGAGACACATGCGATGTGTCGATGCCCAAGTGAAATAAGATGCTTGGTGGCTAAGAAGCCACCTTTTTCTTGGTCGCTAAAGACCTGATTTACTTGATCTGTGGAGTCTCCTTCGTGTTGGAAATGTAAAAAGATATAAGGAGTTTGTGTCGTGTGTAGAAGTTGTAACATCTCAGGAGTACTCTCATTGTGAGCAATAATAAGGCCATCTACCTTACGACCGGTAATAAGACGTTGAATAGAGTCTACTTTACTATATCGATTCTCCTTAAAGGCAATAATAAGGTCCATATCTCTTTTTTCTAATGAATCACGTAGTTGAGAGTGTAACTCCCCATAATACATGTTCACTCCATAATCCATATAATCATCGGGAAAGATAACACCAACGGTGTGTGTCTTATTAGTACTGAGACTACGGGCGCTTGCATTGAATTGAAAGTGTTGCTCTTGTGCAATTTTCATAATTTTATCACGGGTTTTTTGTGAGATAAGTGGACTATTATTAAGAGCCCTAGAGACTGTTGATTGAGAAACTCCAGCTAAAAGTGCGATATCTTTTGTTGTAATTGCCATATATGATCCTTTACTGCAAGCGTATGCATATCGTAAAAGCCCCCTCTTCGTTTGTCAACCTATATCGAAAAATTGAGTTGAACATACTTTCTTTGAAAACGCTTTCAAAATTCTAAAAGTAGAGTATAATTATCTTTACAGAAATCGTTGACTAGGGTATTATAGGGTATATGCAAGCGTATGCATGACAGGAGGAAAATATGTCAACAGTGAAAGTTGGAATTATTGGGGCAGGGCGTATTGCCTATGTCCACGCTCACAACATTGTGAGAAACATCCCTTTTGCCGAAGTGAAGGGAATTGCTGATCCCTACCTTACAGATGAAGGTCGAAAATGGATCGCCGAGTTAGGAATTGAGAATGTCTACGACTCTCACACCAAACTGCTTGAAGACAAAGAGATTTCAGCAATTATTATCTGTTCAGCTACTCCTACACATACTCAAATGATTAGAGAGTCTGTGTTAGCAGGCAAAGATGTATTTTGTGAAAAACCGATGGACCTAGATAGTGATGTCATTCGTGAGACAAACAAGATTATCGAAAAGAGTGGTCGAAAAGTTCAAGTTGGATTTAACCGACGATTTGATCACAACTACGCAGCACTACAACAAGCAGTAGCCACAAAGAAAATTGGGGATCTTCATATTTGTAAAGTAAACAGCAGAGACCCTGCTCCACCTCCTGCCCATTATGTAAAAGAATCTGGTGGACTTTTTAAAGATATGACCATCCACGACTTTGATATGGTGCGATTCCTCACTGGTAGTGAAGTTGATGAAGTATTTGCATACGGAGCAGTATTAGTCGACAAAGCTATTGGAGAAGCTGGTGATATCGACACAGCCATTGTTGCCATGAAGATGAAAAGTGGCGCTATCGCTTATATCGATAACTCTCGTGAAGCTGTTTATGGCTACGACCAAAGAGCCGAAGTATTTGGTTCAAAAGGTTCTATGGAGACCGGCAATGACGTTTCGAACACTGCTGTCTTTAGTGGTAAAGATGGTGTTGTTGCAGAAAAACCACTATGGTTCTTCTTAGAGCGTTACACAGCAGCTTTCACTTCTGAAATGATTGCTTTTTTAGAAGCAATTCGTGATGACAAAGAAGTTCCAGTTGGACCGATTGATGGGCTTAACTCCATTTTAATTGCAGAAGCTGCCCTTCGATCACTAAAATCAGGAAAAAGTGAGAAAGTCATCTACTAGGAGAAGACTATGAATTTTGCACTCAATAGGGTGAGTGTTCCACATCTCACCTTACCAGAGTTTTTAGCACATGCCAAAATCATGGGCTTTGGTGCCGTCGAGGTTCGTAACGACCTCGACGGAGGTCATATTCTTGATCAGATGGACCCCCATGAAGTAAAAGAACTCTGCAATGAACTAAAAATTAGTATTATCACCATCAATGCACTTCAACGATTTAATGATCGTAAAGAGTTTATTACCCAACGAGTTGAAGAGCTTAAGGAGATGGTCAATCTTGCCTCACGCGCTGGCATTGAAGCTATAGTGTTATGCCCAGTGAATGATGAAGATGAAAGCAGAACTCCTCAACAAAGAATAGAAGATACAGCATATGCTCTTAAAGCCTATGAACCTATCTTTAAAGAGGGGGGAGTCATTGGACTACTTGAGCCACTCGGCTTTGAATACTGTAGCCTAAGAACAAAGAAAGAGGCCATTGAGGCCATTGCCCTCTCTGGTGTGAAAGATCTCTATTACCTTGTTCACGATACCTTTCACCACTATCTTTCTGGTGAACAGGAAATCTACCCTGAACTGACCTCGTTAGTTCATATGTCGGGAGTAGTAACTAAAAAAGAGAAAAGTAAGATTACTGATGCCGATCGAGTATTGGTAACTTCAGATGATATTATGAGTAATGTTGAGCAAATCAAGCAACTGTATGATGCCGGCTATGAAGGCTTTTGGGCATTTGAGTGTTTTTCAAAGGATGTCCACGATATGGAGATTCCTCATTTAGCACAACAGATTGAAGAGAGCTTAGCATTAATTACACGCGACTGATAAAGGAGTAATATTTCATGGTTGTTAAAAAAGAGGGGAAGTTTGCTCGTGGCTACAATGCCATAACCGAGCTTGATGGAAAACATAGCGATGTGCTTCTCGATTTTGGTATACTCGTTTTAGAAGCGGGCGACACATACGATTGTCAATTACCATTAGAACGGGCGTATCTCCTCATCAAAGGAGATGTCACCTTTAGTTGGGAAGATCAGAATGTTCAAGCAGCACGCTATTCAGTATTTGACGAAGAGCCCAGTGTGTTACATGTACCAACAAAAGTAGCTGTAACTATTAAAGCTTCAACATATAGTGAATTAGCTGTTGAGCGGAGCCGTAATGATAAAGTATTTGCGAGCAAGTTTTATGCACCTAAAGATACACGCAGTGACATCTTTGGTGGTGGTGTATTAAATGAAGCTTCAATACGAACTGTTCGAACAGTATTTGATGGTGAGACAAATCCTGATTCCAATATGGTATTAGGTGAAGTGATTAACCACCCAGGTAAGTGGTCAAGTTATCCACCTCATGATCACCCACATCCTGAAATCTACCACTACAGATTCTTTCCAAAACAAGGTTTTGGTATCTCAATTTTTGAAGAAGACCCCCATTTTGTCCAAGACGGAGATACTTCTTTGATTGAACCAAATAAAACCCACTCCCAAGTGGCAGCTGCTGGATATGCGATGTACTACATCTGGATGATTCCACACCTCCCACATGATAGATGGTTACCAACGACTCGTTACTTTGCAAAACAACACGAGTGGATGTTAGAAAAGGATGTTAAAATATGGCCCGAACGACCATATGAAGAACAATAAAAAGAGGTAGAGCATGAGTACTATAAGATTAACCATGAGCCAAGCGCTCGTAAAATTTTTAGATAATCAATATGTCCAATTTGATGGAAAAGAACATAAATTTGTTGAAGGTGTATTTGGTATTTTTGGACACGGTTGTGTAGTTGGAATTGGAGAAGCACTTCAGGAGTCTGATCACAGTCTCAAATTCTACCAAGGTCATAACGAGCAGGGAATGGCTCATGCCGCAACAGCTTTTGCAAAACAACACGCCCGTAAGAAAATTATGGCAGTGACCTCATCAATTGGTCCTGGAGCCTTGAATATGGTGACAGCAGCAGGAGTTGCTACGACCAACCGTATCCCGTTATTGCTCCTTCCTGGAGATGTCTTTGCCTGTCGTCAACCCGACCCAGTATTACAACAAGTAGAACACTTTCACGATTATACGATGACAAGTAATGATGCCTTCAGAGCAGTGAGTCGCTACTGGGACCGTATTAACCGCCCTGATCAGTTGATGACTGCAGCGATGAATGCAATGAGAGTGCTTACCGATCCTGCAGATACGGGAGCAGTCACCTTAGCGCTACCACAAGACGTTCAAGCCGAAGCCTACGATTACCCCGTTGAATTTTTCCGTAAGAGAGTTCATATCATTGATCGTAGACCACTTACCGAAGCCAATCTTAATATTGCAGTAGATCGTATTAAAAAAGCAAAACGACCAATGATCGTATGTGGTGGTGGAGTTCGTTACAGTGAAGCTGGTGATACCTTAGCTGATTTTAGTAAAGAATTTGGTATCCCCTTTGGTGAAACTCAGGCAGGTAAAAGTGCTGTAGTATGGGACCATCCTATGAACTTAGGTGGAATGGGAGTGACCGGTGGTCTTGCTGCAAATATGATTGCTAAAGAAGCCGATCTTATTATCGCTGTTGGAACTCGCTTAAGTGACTTCACAACAGGAAGTAAGTGGGGCTTCCAAAATCCAAATGTAAAAATTATTTCATTGAATGTGAACTCATTTGATGCCTATAAGATGGATGGTGAACCACTATTATGTGATGCAAAGGCCGGTTTAGAGGCTGTTGCTACTGAATTGAGAAAAATTTCATATAAACCTATCGACACTTTTGCAAGCGAAATTGCACATGCGAAAAAGGTGTGGGACGAAGAAGTTGATCGACTCTACCACCTTGAGATGGGACCAAATGATATCTACTCACAAACTCGTGCTTTAGGCATCATGAACGAAGAACTCTTTGAAAAAGATGCTATCGTCGTAGGAGCTTCAGGAAGCTTACCTGGAGACTTACAACGAGTGTGGCGTAGTCGAAAGCCAGAAGTGTACCACATGGAGTATGGCTTCTCCTGTATGGGATATGAGGTCTCTGGTGCTTTTGGTGTAAAACTTGCTGCACCCAATCAAAGTGTTTACTCGATGGTCGGTGATGGAAGTTTTGTGATGCTTCACAGTGAACTACTCACCGCTATCCAAGAGAATGTAAAAATTAATATTATCCTTTTTGATAACAACGGTTTTGGTTGTATCGATAACCTCCAAAGAAGCCAAGGTATTCCAAAGTTTGGTTGCGAACTGAGATACCGAAACCCTGAAACAGGTAAAATTGATGGTGGTGGGGATCTCATTCCTATCGACTATGCCAAGATTGCTGAAGGATACGGTTGTGATACATGGGTTGTTCATAACAGTGAAGAGCTCAAACAAGCACTGAAAGAGGCTAAAAAGAGTACAGTATCGACCTTAATCGATATTAAGGTTGACTGGGACTCAATGACCGATGGTTATATGAACTGGTGGCGTGTTGGTACTCCTGAAGTCTCTAAAAAAGAGGCAGTTGTGGAGGCACACAAAGAGATGATGGAAGAAGTTTCTAAAGCTAAACAATACTAGGAGGCTTACATGGATGCCAAAAAAGTAAGACTTGCAATGGCTCCTATCGGGTGGACCAATGATGATATGCCCGACTTAGGTGCAGAGAACACATTTGAACAAACAGTGAGTGAGATGGCATTAGCCGGATACACTGGTACAGAGGTAGGAAACAAATATCCTAAAGATCCATCTGTCCTAAAAAAGGCACTAGACCTACGAGGAATACAAGTATGTAACCAGTGGTTTAGTAGTTACCTTACTGTTCAGCCGTATGAAGAGGTTGAAAAAGCTTTTATTGCACAACTCGATTTTCTAGAGCCCTTAGGCTCACGTGTGATTGGCCCTGCCGAACAAGGATTAAGTGTTCAAGGTATGGTCGACACCCCAGTTCTCTCAAAAAAGCCATACTTCTCAGAAGAGCAATGGAAGCGTCTTACTGAAGGGCTTAACCGCCTAGGAGAAGTGGCACATAAAAGAGGGTTTAAACTCTGTTACCACCACCATATGGGAACAGGATGTCAAACCTTTGAAGAGACAGATCGTCTCTTAGCAGAAACTGATAAAGAGCTTGTCTACTTGCTCTACGATACAGGACACTTTGCTTTCAGCGACCACGATCCAGTTGAAGCTGTAAAACGTTACATCGATCGTATTGGGCATGTACATTTAAAGGACATCCGTCCTGAGGTGTTTGCAACAGTGAAGAAAGAAGATTGGTCGTTCTTAGATGCAGTTCGTGGAGGAGTCTTTACCGTCCCTGGAGATGGATCAATTGACTTCCCATCAGTGTTTAAGGTGTTAGAAGATCATAACTATTCTGGATGGATGGTTGTTGAAGCTGAACAAGATCCAGCTAAAGCAAATCCATTAGAGTATGCAATGAAAGCTCGTTCTTACATTCGAGAACACACTGGTCTCTAAGAGAATTAGTACACTATTTATGATGCCCTCTTAGCGTTCAGTTAAGGGGGCTTTTACTTTTTAAAAGGAGAAAAGATGAAACGCATTGGACTTATTGGAACTGGGAATATGGGATTGGGCATTGCTCAAAACTTATTGAAAAAAGAGGGAGCATATAATCTCACTGTCTTTACTCGAGATACCCAACGAGGCAAAGAGGTAAGTGAAACCTTAGAGAAAAAAGGTGCCCATATAACTCATTCATTAAAAGATCTATTTAGCCAAGTTGATACCTTGCTCCTTTGTCTTACCGACTCTGTTGCTGTTGAACACATCTTAATAGAAGAGGGTGGATTACTCTCTTACAAGGATACAACAACAGTAAAGACTGTTATAGATTTTAGTACTTCACATCCAGAATCGACTAAAAAGGTTGGTAAGATGCTTAATGAAGCATCAATCAATCTTCTTGATACCCCTATGACAGGGAGTAAAGATGAGGCAGAAAAAGGTATTATTCGACTTCTCAGCGGAGGAGATGAGAGTGTATTTAACAGCCAAAAAGATATCTTTGATGCCATTAGTGCATCAGCTGCTTATTGTGGACCTCAAGGAAGTGCCCACCTTGTTAAATTAGCAAACAACTATATGGCAGTATTGAATCAAACAATAAGTGCTCAAGTCGCTTTAGTGTTAGAAAAAGAGGGGATTCCACTTGATGTGTATCGTACTTTTATTAGCCAAAGTGGGGGCAACAGTGCAGGTTTTAAAAGCATCTTAGATAAGATAGAGAAAAACAACTTTGATGTAAAATTCGAATTAGGTCTCGCAGCTAAAGATGTTCGTTACGCAAGTGAATTTTTCCCATCTCCCATAGCTGATGAATTACGAACGTTATTTCTTAACGCCAGTGAAGCCTCATTTAAAGATAAAGATATAGCAGAAATCTACAATTACTTGAAAACAAGATAAGAGCGCAATCTTTGGGGGAGAATCTCTCCCCTAAAGATTAGCATCGAGCCATTCATATTCGAATGTTTTCACTTTAAGTATCGAATTTTAAAAAATGAATTTTAATAGCTACTGAAACCTCGTATTTTTTATTCTTAAGTGTCAATTATCTTTTCTTTTGACACTTAAGTAATTATTAGATATCCTCTGATTACTAGGTCTTGGTATGACGGCCTATCTTTGAAATATTTCAGATTATGTTGTGGTGTGTTAGATAACACCAAAAATAGAGGTCGTTGCAATAAATGTTCTCCCCGTTTATCTACTACAACTTATTTCTTCAGGAGAAGGAATAGACGTCGAGTTTAAAAGAAGTAAAGAAACATTAAACGTGAGTGTGTTTCATACACTTTGTTCTTTTGCAAACCGTGAAGGAGGACATCTCTTTTAAGGAGTCACCGACAACGGTGAGATGAGAGGTGTTGATTCCCATGCTGTAGAACGTATAGTTGAAACTCTTATTTCTAGTGCCCGTAATCCTACAAAAATGTATCCTCCGATGTATATCCAACCAAAAATATATACTCATGAAGGTAGACTTCTTATCTACGTATACGTTCAAAAGTCTTCTCATGTGACTCGTTGTGGTGCTACCTATTTTGATCGAAATAATGACTCTGATATAGATGTCACAAACCACCAACATGTGATGTTTCAGCTCTTTAGTCGTAAACAGCAAGATCTATATGGACAAAGAGTTGTCCCTCATATAGGAATTGATGATTTAGATTCTCATCTTATACAGAGAGTAAAAGAGATGGCCAGCAAATTGAAAGATAACCATATGTGGGAATCGTTAGATCATAGAGAGCTACTTCACTCAACAGGACTATCTGCCCACAATCAAATAACTGGGAAAGAGGGAATTACCTTTGCAGCGGTATTACTTTTTGGAAGTGATGATCTTATCGCTCACATATTTCCATACTACAAAACAGATGCACTTGTTCGAATAGTCGATACAAATCGTTATGATGATCGGGATATCGTAGCGACAAATCTAATAGATAGTTTTGAAAGGCTTGTTACATTTGGACAAAAACACCTTAACGATATATATACCGTAAAGGGTCTTCAGCGTTTAAGTTCACATGATATTATTTTACGAGAAATTATCTCTAACTCTCTTTCACACCGTGATTACTCTTCAAATCATACAGCCACTTTTATGATAAAAAAAGATTAGTTTTATATAGAGAATGGAAACATAGCACACGAATTTGGACATTTTGATATACTGAATATACAACCTAAAGCTAAAAATCCGACAATCTCCAAAATATTTAGAGAACTTGGGTTAGCTGATGAATTAGGTTCAGGGCTAAGAAATGTATATATGTATACTCAGCTCTATGCAGAGACTACTGCTCAATGTATAGAGGGAGATACATTTAGAACAATCATCCCTCTGGCCAAAGGGGCAACAGTAAAAGCAAGTCCGTATACTCATGAAACTTCTACTCATAGCTCATTAGTACTTGGAAAGGGTCTTTCATACACTCCCTCTGTTACAAGAAACGAGAACGTTGAAACAAGGATATTATTTGAACTAAGTAAAGAGTCTTCACTCACTCAACAAGAACTTTCTGTCTTAGTGGGTCTCTCTCTTTCAACGGTAAAACGGGTTATGAAGAGCATGATTGAAGACGGTAGTATCAGCCAAGTAGGGGGGAGAAAAAGAGGGTATTGGAAATTACATATCTATCGATGGTTTTAACCTATATGGTTCGCCTATAGGGTATTATCTCGATTTACCTCTCGCTTCCTAGACAAACTCTTGCTAGTGTGATTAAATGGAATTGATTTTGCATTGTGATAATCACAAATAGGAAGATAATATGTCATCAATAAAGTCGTTAGAGAGAGCTATAGATATTTTATTCTCATTTTCAGGATCTCATCCTGAGCAAACTCCACTTGAGATTGCTGAAAAAGTGGGAATTCCAGTACCCAGTGTATATCGCTTTTTACACACCTTTGTAAAAAAGGGGTTACTTGATCACAACAAAAAAAGTGGACACTACTCACTAGGATTTGATTTACTGCGCCTAGAAGCGGCTTTAAGAAATAAGTTTAGTATGGAACAGATTATGAAGCCGGTACTAGAGAGCATTGTAAAACTGACTGAAGAGACTGTTCAAATTACTATTTTAAACAAAGATTATGGGATGCTCCTTTTTAGTGAAGATAGTCCCAATCCCCCTAGATTTGTCCCTGAGTTTGGCTCTCTTGTGCCACTGTATGCAGGATGTACGGTTCAAGTCATTATGGCATACCTTCCTGAAGAACAAATTGAGAGTATTATCGCTCAAGGAATCCAAAAAATTGGACCTCGTTCAATTTTATCTGCTGATGAACTGAGAGAGCGATTAGCTGAAATTCGTAAAGATGGGTATGCGGTAAGTTATGAAGAGTTCTACCCAGGGTCTTTAGGAATCTCTACACCAATCTTTTTAGCAGATGGGAAGATCTTTGCATCTTTATCAGTCAGTGGCCCTGTAGAACGCTTAGAACATAAACAAGAGAGTGTCTTACAACTTCTTAAAGAGAAAAGCATCTTACTTTCAGAGAGATTAGCACTACGTAGTATTGTTCCGATGAACTAGATGCGAGCCATCTTTCTAAAAGTTGGGTTTTTCTCAATTAATTCGGCATAGGTACCAAAATCTGACACTTCCCCTTTATCTAAAAGGTAAATCACATCACAATCTTTCACAGTTGAAATACGGTGAGCTATCATAATCATGGTGCGGTTTGTTGAGGCAGCTTGTATTGCTTCCATGACAGCTCGCTCAGTAGTTCCATCTAAGGCACTTGTAGCTTCATCTAAAATAAGAATTTCAGGATTATCATATAAGGCACGGGCTAAGCCAATACGTTGTCTTTGACCACCGCTGAGACGAATACCACGCTCCCCTACAATGGTATGAAAACCGTGAGGGAGTTCTTCATCAACAAAGCGTTCTAATGCAGCTATACGGGCTGCTTGTCGCACACGATCCATATCTAATTGATCTTCACCTATCCCAAAAGCAATGTTACGGGCAATAGAGTTATCTGTCAGATAAATATCTTGAGGCACATACCCAATATTTGCTTGCCATGAACGAACATTCTCTAAGGTGAGGGGGGTATCATCTACAAAGATTGTTCCATGCTTTGGTTCAAGAAGTCCTAAAATAAGGTCGATAAGGGTAGTTTTGCCCGAACCTGTGGAACCGACAAACCCAATTGAAGAGTTTTTAGGAATAGTGAGAGTAATCTCTTTGAGCGTTGGAATTTCACTTCTATTGTAACTAAAATCGATATGATCGAGTCGGACCTCTCTATTGAAAGGAAGACGAGTACGCTCTTTCTCTTCTAAAAAAGAGTACTCACTCTCTTCGGTCGCTACCATCTCTTGATACAATGTGTCGACAATCGCTTGGTTAAAATAGACACTCACTACCGAGCGATAAATTGTTTGTAGTGCTGGCATCATTTTGTAACCAGCAAATGCAAACAGAGTCACAAAAGGTAAAATTGATAAAACGTTGTCCGTTCTTAGTGTCATGACGACTACCAACATGACAACACCACCAAATGCGATAGCCTCTAAGATAAACTTCGGTAGATCTCGTACGACATTGATGTACGACTCAACTTTGATAAATCGTTCTGAATAGTGGGTAAACGACTCTAAAAAGTATCCTTCTCTTCCCAATACTTTTGTCACTTTGATTCCACTAATAGCTTCACCTGTAGAAGCAAATCGTCCTTTGTTTGCTGCAAGACGTTCATTTCCAGCTTTCTTTGTTTTCTTACGAGCGGTGTAGTTCGTAATGACATACGCACCGCCAACAATACTAAAGGCTATAAGGGTGGTCACCACATCGGTAAATAATAAAAAGACAACCATTGCTAATACGATAAGAGATTGAATGACTAAATCAAACAGTGGTAAAAGGAGTTGTTGGGTAAGTTGGTTTACCTCATATAAAATATTAGATCCTAAATCACTCGATGACCGAGTAAGGAAAAAGGTGTAAGGACGGCTTAAATAGAGCCCTAAAAGACGGCGTGAGAGATTGTGATTCAATCCCATCACATATTTTGTTTTAAGCCATATGGTGAAAGCTGCTAAGGCGTTTGAGAAAATCAATAACACAAACATCGCTATACCACTAGCAACAATGAAGCTCTTAATATTTGTGAAATGAAACATGTTGTAAAAGAATGAGAGAAGTGGATCTGAGTGGACACTTGATGGGTCTGTAACCACATTCATGAAAGGGAATATAGCGGCAACACCAACGAGTTGTAACACAGAAGAGACAAAGAAGAACACAAGCAAAATGACCATGTTCCTTTTTTGTCTTTTTGTAAACAAAGAAAACAATTTATGTAGTAGTGAAGGATCTGACATCTCTTACCTTAATATAATGTATTGTGTTTGCTAGTATAGCAACTATCAGAGCTCTTTCCTACACTCATCTCTTATAAAATGAGAACTCAAAACGCATCTTCTTTTCTTAAAGAGTAAAAGGTGAGCTACCTCGCCTTGTATCTCTCATAGGAAGCACTTTAAAAAAAACTTACATCCACCTAGAGGTATGGTGTGTATGTTGAATAACAGACTTTAGAAGAAGACCTTCTTTATGAGTCAAACTCTTTTCTAAACTCTTGGTACTCTTGAATCATCGAAGATGTGAGTTTGTTCAAAGAGAGTAAGTAAAAGGTAATCCCTCCCGCAATACCCACTAACAGGAAGACAACCCAAATCAAAGGTACGGTGAAAGCTGAAATAATAATAACACTCCAAAGTAGTACAAGGGTATATATTTTAGAGCGATGAGATATTGCTCGGTGTTGTTTATAACAATAGATATATTGACCGATATACTTTTGGGTAACCAACCATCGATACAACGAAGGGGAGCTATGGTAAAAACAATATCCGCTGAGAAGTAAAAATGGGGTTGTTGGTAATAAAGGAACCACAATCCCAAGTAGCCCAATACCCAATGTTACCAATCCACAGATAATCAATAAAACTTTTTTCAATGAAACTTCCATCTTTTTCTGTCACCAATTGTAGGTGCAAAATCTCATATAACATACCTTCTTCAAAAGTGTGAAACCACTATATATCAGTAACCTCCTTTGATCAAAAGAGGTTACTAAGAGATTCTCTCATCAATAAGTAGATACGTTACTTCTTTTTCAAAAGAGCTAGAACTAGGTATCTTTTATGAGTTAGAACAATACCCGTAACTCTTAGACAATGAGCTGTTCATATCGATCTAACAATTCATTAAAGAAATCCATCGCATCTTCAATAGGAGTAGCACTACTCATATCTACCCCAGCTTTTTTTAACGCATCAATTGGGTAGTGAGAACCACCGCTATGTAAGAACGAGAGATAGCGCTCTTTGGCCCCCTCTTTGTGTTGTAATACCCCTTCAGCTAAAGCGATAGCAGCACTTAATCCAGTTGCATATTTATAGACATAAAATGGGCGATAAAAGTGGGGGATACGAAGAGCTTCTAAGGCACTTACATCAAACAGTTGAACATCTTTACCAAAATAGAACTCTAATAACGAGCGGTATTTTGATGTAAGAGAGTCGACAGTAATCGGTTCTCCTTGCTCAGCTGAGTGATGAACAATCATTTCAAATTCAGCAAACATCGTTTGTCTAAATAAAGTAGCAACAATATCATCGATCTGTTTTCCCACGATATAAGCTTCTAACTCTTTTGAGTCGGCTTTTTGTATCATGTGGTGAGCTAATAGTTGTTCATTAAAGGTAGAAGCCACCTCAGCTTCAAAAATAGTGTAATCATATGAACTATAGGGGTTACTTTTAGCACTGTAATACGAGTGCATCGAATGTCCCCCTTCATGAGCTAAAGTAAAGACATCACGAAGGACATCCTCTTTATAGTTCATTAAAATATATGGAGGACCTGAGAAGGTTCCACTAGAGAATGCTCCAGAGCGTTTCCCTTTATTCTCGTAGCGATCTACCCATCGGTCAGTAGTCAACCCTCTCGTGATGGTGTCGACATACTCTTGGCCTAAAGGAGCCATCGCTTCTTTAATTAATTCAACGGCTTCTTCATAGGTGTGAGTAACTTTCACATCTTTTACAAGAGGAACATATACATCGTAGTGGGCTAACTTTTTGAGACCCAATGCCCTTTTTCTTATTTCGTAGTAGCGATGAAGTAGTGAAATGTGATTGTGAACAGTTTGAATTAAATTCTCGTAGACGTTTTTATCGACATTATCAGGAAACAGGGCCATCTCTAAGGTTGAGGGGTATGATCTTACTCGGCTTCTAAACATACTCTGTTTTACTGCTGCATCATATAATTGGGTTAACACATGTTTGTGTTGATCAAACACTTTATAAAATTTGTTGTATGTCCGTCGTCTCACTGAACGAGAAGGGTGTTGTAATAATGATCCAAACGTACTTTGAGTCAAAGGCACTTTCCCCTCATCGGTAGTAATTGTGCCGAATTGTAAATCGACATTTGTCAGTGCGCCAAAAGCTTCACTTGCTTTAGAGCCAACTTCTTGTTGCAAAGCCATAATCTTCTCTTGTTCCTGGTCAAGAGTATGATCTTTAAAGCGAAGCATCTTTTGAATCATCACTCTGTAATCATCAAATTCAGCTAAAGCTAACCATGATTGAAGTGTGGGCTCATCAATTGCCATAATCTCTGGTTCAATAAATGAAGTTTTTGAACTAAAGAGGGTGATTAATTGTTGAGCTTTTCCATAGCGGTGTTGGTATGTGCTAGAACCACCGTCACTCGTTTGTTGTAAAAATGCGTACTGCATAATGCGTTCTAAAAGAATACCCTCTTGGGTCAGTAGGTGTAATAACTTCAATAGTTGTTCTTTAGATTGATGCAAGGTCCCTTTAAAAGAGTCAAATAACTCTACTTGTTTCTCACTTGTCGTGTATGCACTTTCCCAATCACTCTCATGTTGAAATAGATGAGTGAGATCCCACTGGTCTAAAAGAGGGACGTCTTGACGATTCGGGATGTTAAATTGTGACATGATTTGCTCCTATGGTGTTATGTTTTCTAATAATGTAAGAATGCGCTGTGCAGCTAAGGCACGGTGGCTTACTCTGTTTTTCTCTTTTGTTGTAAGCTCTGCCATCATTTTTTGTAATGAGTGAACTCGAAAGATCGGGTCATATCCAAACCCGCCACTTCCACTTGGATAAAGTGCAATCTCACCTTCGACGCTCTCTTGGATTGTGTAGATCCGATAATGATCAAGGACAATGGTCATAGCACACACAAAACGGGCTTGACGTTGGGCAGGTGGTACATCACGTAGTTTTTCTAATACGTAGGCGTTTCGTTCACTATCACTTAACAGACGGTTATACAGTTCACTACCGTACCGATTACTATAAATTCCAGGTTCCCCATCTAGTGCATCGATAACCAACCCTGAATCATCACTAATCGTTGGTGCATGGGCTAATTGATAGAGATGCATTGCCTTACCTATTGAGTTTTCGATGAATGTTGCTCCCGTCTCTTCAAATTCAAATTCGATATTACGTGAGGAGGGAAGCACTAGGGCATGGGGCGTTAAGAGCTGTTCTAACTCTATACGTTTGTGTTCGTTGTTACTTGCAAGCAGAAAATCCATGTGCTCAAGATACTTGTTTTACTCA
>Ga0265293_10005056_pt1 | contig 22490 bp, 25 predicted proteins | sample Munlanlewell138R_FD_192505 | JGI IMG/M metagenome (GOLD analysis project Ga0265293, IMG submission 192505) | Leachate microbial communities from a municipal landfill in Southern Ontario, Canada - Leachate well 138R | ecosystem: Engineered > Solid waste > Landfill > Unclassified | place: Canada... | reverse complement strand
GATGGGGACGCCGGTGAGGTCCAACCAGCGTTGGGCGATGATCTCCTGGACCGCCATCCCGCCGCCCAGCGTGATTCGCAAGGATGAAAAATCCAGCTTGGCGAAATTCGGATCATTGAGCAGCGCATTAAAGAGCGTGTTCACCCCCGTGATGGCGGTGAAGGGCACTGTGCGCAGATTCTTTATGTAGTCAGGGATGTCGCGCGCGTTGATGATGAGCAGGTTTTTCGCGCCCAGCTTCAGAAAGGTCAGGCAGTTGGCCGTGAGCGCAAAGATATGATAGAGCGGCAACGCGGTGACAATGCATTCATTCTCGGACATGTGGGGTTTGACCCACGCGTAAGCCTGGCACAGGTTGGAGACCATGTTCCCGTGGGTAAGCATGGCGCCCTTGGCCACGCCGGTGGTTCCGCCGGTGTATTGCAGTAGCGCCAGGTCCTCGTGAGCCAGGATGGGGCGGGTGTAGCCGGCGTTTGCACCGTCTTTCAATGCCTGCTTGAGGCTGATCGCATGGGGAAGGTCCCAGCTTGGCACCAGTTTCTTTACGTGGCGTACGACCAGATTGGTCGCCAGGCCTTTCAGGCCGCCAAGCATGTCGCCGACGCCGGTCACCACGATGCGTTGCATGGCCTTGAGGTTGGGCAAGGCCTTTTGCAGAGTATGGGCGAAGTTTTCGGCGATGACGATGGTTTCCGCGCCGGCATCGGCGAGCTGATGCTCCAGCTCGTTGGGGGTATAGAGGGGATTGGTATTGACGACGACGGCTCCGGCGCGCAGCGCGCCGATCAGGCAGACGGGGTACTGCAGGATATTGGGCATCATGAGCGCCACGCGATCGCCTTTCTTGACGCCCGTGGATTGCAGCCATGCGGCGAAATGGCGCGATTGCTTGTCCAGTTCGGCGTAGCTCATGGTGACGCCCATGCTGATATACGCGGTTCTGCTCGTGTGCGCGGCGCAGCTTTCTTCGATGATCGCTACTAGCGAGTCGTAAGCGGCCGCTTCTTCCGTGATATCGGCGGGTACCCCGGGTGGATAACTCTTTAGCCAGATGGCTTGCATGGCTTGTCTCCCTGTTGTTGTGATGGCTGCGCCAGGACAGGCTCTATTGTGAATGGGTTCCGCCCTGAAAGTAAACTACCCCTCAGGGCGCAGGCAAGCCATGCCTGTCGTGCGCTAGAAGCGATACGACACCTGGACGCCCAGGATATTCGCGTTCGATCGATAGTCGCCCCGGACGGTCCCCTTCTTCGCGGGTTCCGTATCATTGTCTATCGTCGTGCTCTTGACGAAGAGATGGGCGTAGCCGATGTCTATCGTCGTATTCCTGGACGGGCTGTACTGGGCGCCGATGGATAGCCAATAGCGGTCATTGTCGGGCAGCGAGGTGGGCCGATAGGTGGCATTGCGCACCGGAGACTGGTCATACGCGACACCGCCCTTGAACGTCCATTGTTCGTTGTACTTGTAGTTGGCGCCCAGGGCGACCCGCCACGTGTCGCGAAATTTCAGCTCCAGCGAATCGTTGAGCGCCGGATTGCCGTTGTCGATATCCAGTGCCGGAATGCTGCTCCACCCCGTCCAGGACACGTCGGCGAGCAGTTGCCATTGGTCGTTCAGATTATGAACCAGGCTCAGGATCGCCATGTCGGGAAGCTTGACGGTGGCTTTGGCGTCGACGCTGGCCGGCAGGATCGAGGCCGCGGGGGCGGGGATGCCGGACAAGCTGGTCGTGCCGTCGGCCTTGATCTTGGTGGTGGAACGATAGGAAAGGCCTACCCTGGTGTCGTCCGTGGCTTGATAGATCATGCCGATATTCCAGCCCCAGCCATCGCCGCTCATCTTGACTTTGGCGCCTACGTCACCCAGGTACATGGGACCGGGCACGACGGGCGGGCCGAGCAGCACGGCGGAATCCCGCCGGTAATCGGCTTTCAGGTGCATCCAGTTCACGCCCGCGCCCAGGGACAAGCGGTCATTGACCTTGAAGGCGATGGATGGGTTGATGTTGACGCTTTCGATACTGAATTTTTTCGAGTGATAACGTCCTATCCAGTCGTCATCGTATTCGGTTTTCAAGCCGAAGGGGGCGCCGACGCCCAGGCCTGCAAACCATTGCGGGCTGAGCTGCCAGCTGATGTAGGCATTGGGCACGGCGCCGATGGAACCCGCGTCGCCGCCGGAGTTCGACCCGACTGCGGGACCGATCGGTCCGCCCGGACCCGTGCTGCCGCCATCGGAGAATCGGAACGAGGGTTTGATGGCGGATACGCCCGCCGATACGTTGACGCCGGGAAGGTAGGTCATGCCGGCCGGATTGAAGAAGATGGTGCTGGCGTTGTCCGCGATGGCGGCCGATCCGGCATAGGCGTTGCCGATTCCGCTGGCATTCTGTTCCAGCAGATGAAAGCCCGCGGCATGCGCGCCGCCGGCGCACAGGCCCATGATCGTTGCAGAGAGAGTGCGTAGAGACGCGATTTTCATGTACTACCTCCATTTACCTCGTGGTTGAAATATTTTAGTTGTCGTTGATAATTCATCGGGCCGCCCGTAAAGGGCGCGAAGCCGGTGCCGAAAATGACGCCGGCGTCGGCAAGGTCGGCGTCCGCCACGACCTTGCTTTCCACTTGCTGTCTGGCTTTCTCCAGCAAGGGAGCGATCAGGCGCTCGGCAAGGCCGCTGGGCGGCGTGCGGGTTTCCCCTCGTATCGGTTTGCCCCCCTTCCAGGTGTAGAAGCCCTTGCCTGTTTTCTTGCCGAGCTCGTTGTGGTCCAGCCGCGTTTGAAGTCCGGCGGGCAACTGGGTTTGATCCGAAAGCTGCTGTCCCGCGTCACGCACGATGTCCAGGCCGACCGTGTCCGCCAGTTCCAGCGGTCCCATGGGCATGCCGAACCTTACCATGGCGTCGTCGATCGTTTCGGCGCTGATGCCTTCGCTATAGGCGCGCATGGCTTCCAGCATGTACGGAGCAAGCACTGCGTTGACGAGAAAGCCCGGTGTGCTTTTCACGGGCAGTCCAAGCTTGCCGAGCTGACCGACGAATGCCTGTGCCTTGCGCATGGCTTCGGGCGCGATGTCCGGCGTTTCGACGATTTCGACCAGAGGCATTTTCGCCACCGGATTGAAAAAGTGGATGCCGATCAGGCGTTCCGGGTTCTTCAGTTCCTGGTTCAAGACTTCCAGCGACAGGCTGGACGTGTTGGTGGCCAGGATGGCATTGGACTTGAGCCTGGGTTCGATCGCCTGATAAAGCTGCCGTTTGGCGACGGGGTTTTCCGTGATGGCTTCGATGACGATGTCGGCGCGCGCCACGCCATGGCCGTCGATATCGGGGATCAGGCGGTCATAGGCGGCGCGTGCCAGCAGAGGATCTTTCAGTTTGCCGGCGAACAGCGCGCTTGCCCGTTTCTGGGCGGCCGCAATGCGTTGACGGTCCTGGTCTTGCAGCGTGACGGTCATGCCCTTGAGCGCCGCCCACGCCGCGATGTCGCCTCCCATGACGCCCGCCCCGACCACGTGCACCCGTTCGGCCTTGTCCTCGGGCCTGGCCTGGCGGCCGAAGTCCTTGAGACGTTCTTGCAGGTGATAGACCCGGACCAGATTACGCACGGTGTCGGATTGAATCAGCTTGTCCACCAGTTCCGGAGCTTTCAGCGCATTGCCCTGGTGTTTCGCCCAGATCTCCAGGATGGTTCTGGGCGCCGGATAATGATGGTGGGGGTCGCGCTTGTCGATGCTCTTGAGTGTTTGACGCTGCACGAGCGGCCGCAGGAGGGAGTGGTTGAGCAGGGCGGGCAGGCCTTTGGCCCGGCGGCGCGGCTTGCCGCTTCGGACCAGCATGGCTGCCGCCCGGCGCATCAGGCGCGGGGCGACGATGCCGTCGGCCAGTCCCAGTTTGTATGCTTTGCGGGCGTTGACGGGCCGGCCCGTGAGCATCATGTCCAATGCGGCGGGCGCGCCGATCAGCGCGGGCAGGCGCAGCATGCCGCCCCATCCGGGGAAGATGCCCAGCATGACTTCAGGCAGCGCCAGCGACGTTTCCGGCTGATCGACGACGAGCCGGTAGCGGCAGGCCAGCGACAGCTCGAGGCCCCCGCCCAGGCAGTGGCCCTGGATCAAGGCGAGTGTCGGATAGGGGGTGGCGGCCAGGCGATTGAACAGCGACCAGCCGCGGGTGACCAGCGCCATGCCTTGGCCGGGCGTATCCAGGCCGGCGAATTCGTCGATGTTGGCTCCTGCGATGAAGCCGGCCTGCTTGGTCGAATGAATGATCAGGCCCGCGGGCGGCTGTTGCTGCAGCGCATCCAGAACGCGGCCGAGCTCCGCCAGGGCTTCGGACGATAGCCGATTGACGTGGTCGTCCGCATAATCCATGGCCAGCCATACTATCCCTTCGCTATCCGTTTCCACACGGAAATGGCGCAAGTCCAGTCCGTTGATCGCGAGACTCATGATTGCTCCTTCTCGTTGCAGGTTTCGATAAGCATGGCGCCGCCTTGTCCTCCGCCTATGCAGATGGCGGCGATGCCGCGCTTGAGCCGGCGCGCGCGCAGCGCATGCAGCAAATGGAGCGCGATGCGCGCGCCGGAGGCGCCGACGGGGTGGCCGATCGCAATGGCGCCGCCATCGACGTTGAGGCGATCCGTATCGAGCAGCCCCAGGGCCTGGCGTCCCAGGTTCCTGCGGCACCAGCCGTCGTCGTTCCATGCGGCCCGGCAGGCCAGGACTTGGGCGGCGAACGCTTCGTTGATTTCCCAGAGATCGAGATCGTTCAAGCCCAGCCCGTGGCGCTCCAGTATCGGCGTGGATGCGAACACGGGGCCCAGGCCCATGACGGCCGGGTCCAGCGCCGCCCATTGGACGTCCAGAATGCGCCCTATCGGAGCCAGGCCCAGCTCGTCGACGGCGGATTGCGAGGCCAGCAGCATCAACGCCGAGCCGTCGGTCACTTGCGAACTATTACCCGCGGTAACGTTGCCCCACGGCTTGTCGAAGACCGGCTTGAGCTGCGCCAGTTTTTCAGGCGTGGAGTCGCCGCGTACGCCGTCATCCGCATCGTAAAGCGTGCCTTTGGCGTCGACGAGCGGAACGATCTCGGAAAAAGCATTGCGTTCTTTCGCGGACAGCGCGCGCTGGTGGCTTTGCGCGGAATAGGCGTCCATGTCCTGACGGCTGATGTGAAACTGATGCGCCAGGTTTTCCGCGGTCTGTCCCATCGACAGCCCCACCACCGGGTCGGTCAGGCCTTTGAGCAAGCCGATGACCGGCGCCAGGTAGCCGGGGCGCAGGCGCTTGAGCGTTTGCAGTTTCTGCTGGATGGTCCGGCTTTTGTTCCAGGCGGACAGCCATGCGATCATTTCATCGGAGAGCAGCACGGGCGCGCGCGACAGCGCGTCGACCCCGCCGGCCAGGACCAGGTCGCTGCGCCCGGTTTGTATGGACATGATGCCTGAATCCAGGGCCTGCATGCCCGAGGCGCAGTTGCGCATGACCGTCCAGCCTGGAACGCGGTGCCCGCATCCCAGGCGCAGGGCGACGATGCGGCCGATGTTCGTTTCTTCGGGGGCGGGCGCCGCGCAGCCGAGAATGACTTCGCTGAGCCTGTCGGGCGCGAACGACTGGCGCAGCAGGAGTTCGCGTCCGGCATGGGTTGCCAAGTCGGATGCCGAGAACGGCCCCGGCGCGTTGCGCGCTTTGAGAAAGGGCGAACGCGCCCCGTCTATGATGTATACCGGTTCAAAAGCCATGTGTCATGTCCTTATGAAACCTGATGGGTAGGATCACCCGCAGGCTTGGAGTTTCGTCCCAGGTCGAAGGGAAAATCATCCACGGCAATGACCCTGTCGCGCAGGGCGTCGCGGTGCTGCAATGCCTCGAATTCCTGATCGGTAATCGCGCCGACGGCATGCGCGGCTTTTGGCATATCCCGTACGTTGGCCTGGGTATGGTTACGCAGCACTCCTTGTTTTGCGACGTTGCGAACCTTTTCGTCAATGGGGGCCGCCGCCAGCGAGGCCAGAAGCGCATCCTCGATCAGCCGGATCGGCTCGCCTTCGGCGGAAGGAACGAAAACCCTGTGCGTAAGCCGGTCCCGGCTGGCTCCAGGCCGGGTCAACAGCCTGGCGACCCGGCTGCCCAGCGCGTCGGACGGCGGGCTCAGATGCTGGCCCAGCGGGAACAGCAAGATACGCAACACGATCGCCAGGGGCCGATTGGGGAAGTTGGACAGCGCGCCGTCGAAAGCGGTCTGCATGGCGTACAAGGCGTCCTGGACGGCCCAGTGGACCAGCGGCGCGTCTTCTTCGGGGCGGCCGTCGTCTTCGAAACGTTTTAAGGTGGCGCTGATCAAATAAAGCTGCGAAAGAATGTCACCCAGCCTAGCGGACAGGCGCTCGCGCCGTTTGAGCTCCCCGCCCAGCATGAGCATGGCACTGTCGGCCAGTACAGCGAAGGCGCTGGCGTAGCGATTGACCTGGCGGTAGTAGCGGCGCATCGCGGGCGCGGGCTTCACCGGCAGGTGGACCAGCAGCGATCCGCTCAGGCCGTGGCCCAGAGCCCGGCCCAAGTTGGCCAGCGTATGCCGGATGTGGCCTTGCAGCGCCACGTCGAATTGGTGCAGACCTTGCGCTTCATCCTCCAGCTGCGCGGCGTGGATTTCCTTCAGTACATAAGGATGGCAGCGTATAGCCCCCTGTCCGAAGATGATCAGGCTGCGGGTAAGTATGTTGGCGCCTTCCACGGTAATCCCAACGGGCAGCTGTTGATAGGCGCGGCCCAGAAAGTTCGAGGGCCCCAGGCAAATGCCTTTGCCGCCGATGATGTCCATGCCGTCGTTCACGACGGCTCGGCCCCGCTCGGTCAGGTGGTATTTGACGATGGCCGATATGACGGACGGCTTTTCGCCTTGGTCGATGGCCGAGGCGGTCAGGGACCGAGCGGCATCGATCAGGTAGGTATTGCCGCCTATGCGCGCCAAGGCCTCCTCGACGCCTTCGAACTTGCCGATGGGCAGTCCGAACTGCTGGCGAATCCGGCTGTAGGCACCTACGGCGCGCGAGGTGAGCATGGCCATACCGGTATAGGACGACGGCAGGGAAATGCCGCGTCCGGCGGCCAGGCATTCCATCAGCATGCGCCAGCCTTGGCCCGCCATCTTCGGCCCGCCGATGATGAAGTCCAAAGGCATGAAAACATCCAGTCCGCGCGTCGGGCCGTTCATGAACATGGCGTCCAGCGGCAAGTGGCGCCGGCCGGTCTGCACGCCGGGGTGATCGGCGGGCACCAGGGCGCAGGTAATGCCCAGGTCCTGCTCGTCCCCGAGCAAGCCGTCGGGATCGTGGAGGCGGAACGCCAGGCCCAGCAAGGTGCAGACCGGGGCCAGGGTGATGTAGCGCTTGTCCCAGCTCACCCGCATGCCGAGCACCTCTTCTCCTTGCCATTGGCCTTTGCAGACGATGCCCACGTCGGGTATGGCGGCCGCGTCGGAGCCCGCCCATGGGCTGGTCAGGGCGAAGGCGGGGATATCTTCGCTGCGGGCCAGGCGCGGCAGATAATGGTTTTTTTGCTCTTCGGTTCCGTAGTGCAGCAGGAGCTCGGCGGGCCCGAGGGAATTGGGCACCATTACGCTGACGGACAGCGCGGAATTGCGTGTCGACAGCGTGGTGACGATTTGCGAGTGCGCCTGCGCCGAAAAGCCCCGGCCCCCGTATTCCTTGGGGATGATGAGGCTGAAGAATCGGTTTTCCTTCAGATAGTCCCAGACGGCTTGGGGTAAGTTCTGGTCCTCGCGCGTCAGCTTCCAGTCATCGACCATGGCGCAAGCCGTTTGCACTTCATTGTCCAGGAACGATTGCTCTTCGGCCGTCAAGACGGGCTTGGGCGTTGCCAGCAGATCGGACCAGCGAGGCTTTCCGCTGAACAGCTGGCTGTCCCACCAGGTCGTGCCCGCTTCCAATGCGTCGCGTTCCGTGTCCGACATGGGCGGCATGATCTTGCGGAACAGGCGAAAGACAGGTACGGAAATCAGTTTCAGGCGTAGCTCGGCCACGTTGAAGACGACGATGGCCGCAATGACGAGCAGAGCAATAACGACAAGAAAAATGCTCACGGTCGGAACTCCTTCAGGATGGGCTGGAGCCATTGGCGTATGCGCACGCGCCCGGCGCCGTCGGCGCCGCAGATGACTCTAGCATAGTAGTGTTGGTGGTTTGCGGCAGCGGCGCGCGCAGGCCTCCAAGTAAAAAACTCAGTAATTTTTGTAATAATTTGTCAGGCTTGTTATCGTCCATATCTTCTCTATCCAGACCCATGGCCTGGCGTAAAACATCGGCGCCCATGATGGCGTAGGAAGTGGCGCCCAGCATGAAGTGGATGCGCCAGGTGATTTCCGCCGTCGGCACGCCGGGCAGGGATTCCAGCAGGGCGGCTTTGAAGCGGGAGAATACGTTGTTGCGCTCGCTCAGGAACAAGGTGGTGATGAGTCCGTTGCGGTCGGACAAATTGCGTTGAAGCAAAGGAAAAAAGGCGGCGTGGTCCGGGCCTGTGTTGAAGGCATGACGGATCAAGGGACCGAAAAAGGCTTCCACGATGTGCGAGGGCTTGAGCGGCCGGCCTTCGGCACGTTTCTGTAACATGGTCAGTTGAAGCAGGCGTTCGTTGTTGATAGCATCCAGGCGGCGCTGGAATACCGCCCGGATCAAGCCGTCCTTGGAGCCGAAGTGATAGTTGACCGCCGACAGGTTGGTTTTCGAGAGGGCGGCGATCTGCCGGATCGATGTACCGTCGTGCCCTTGGCGCGCGAACAGCGCCTCCGCCGCTTCCAGAATAGCGTGTCGTGTATGCGCGGAACGGGAAACAAGGGGTTTATCGGACACGAATGGCCTATATTTCAAACGTTTGTTTGAAATATAGGCCATTCATTTTGCCGATGACACTGGGGTTGTCCCTCAGGCCCGCTCCGGCCGCGGGTTTGGGAGCCTAGACGTGGGTCACGAACTTGGTCACGAGATACCCGTCGAAGGTTTCCGAGCCGCCTTCGCTGCCTATGCCGCTATCCTTGATGCCGCCAAAGGGCGTTTCCGGAAGCGCGGCGCCGAAGTGGTTGATGTTGACCATGCCCGCTTCCAAGGCGTTCCCGGCTTTCGTCGCGGTCTGCAGCGAGTTGGTGAACACGTATGACGACAGGCCGAAAGGTAGGGAATTGGCACGGCGGATGGCGTCGTCGCCGTCGGAAAAGCGCGTGATGGGCGCGATCGGGCCGAAGGGTTCTTCCGTCATCAGCATGGCGTGATCCGGCAGCTCGGTCACGACGGTGGGGGCGAAGAAGTGGCCGATGCGGTCCAGCGCCTGTCCTCCGAGTTCCAGCTTGCCGCCCAGTTCCAGCGCGTTCTCGACGAAGCGGGTCATGGTGGGAACGCGCCGTTCGTGGGCCAGGGGGCCCATTTGCGTGTCGGGCTCCAAGCCGTCGCCGACCTTGACCTCCTTCAGCGTATCGATGAAGCCCGCCAAGAAACGGTCATAGACCTTTTCATGGATGTAAAAACGCGTGGGGGATATGCATACCTGGCCCGCGTTGCGGATCTTGAAGTGCGCAAGCTGCTTGGCGGCGCGATCGACGTCGGCATCCTCGAACACGAGGACGGGCGAATGGCCGCCCAGCTCCATCGTGACGGGCTTCATATGGGCGCCGGCCAGCGCCGCCAATTGTTTTCCCACGGGAACGGAGCCGGTAAACGATACTTTGCGCACGATGGGGGAGCGGATCAGATAGTCCGACACTTCCGCCGGCACACCCCAGACGATGTTGAGCACGCCGGGGGGAAGGCCCGCTTCGTGAAAGATGCGGGCGATGGCCATGACGGCGCTGGGCGCGTCCTCGGGGCCCTTCAGGATGATCGTGCAGCCCGCCCCGATCGCGGCGCTGATCTTGCGTATGGCTTGGTTGTAGGGAAAGTTCCAGGGCGTGAAGGCGGCGCAGACGCCGATGGGTTCGCGCAGCGCCATTTGCCGCACGTTCGGCTGGCGGGGGGGGATCACCCGTCCGTAAATGCGGCGGCATTCTTCCGCATGCCAATCGGTATGATCCGCGCAGCTCATGATCTCGCCCACGGCTTCGGCCAGCGGCTTGCCCTGGTCCAGCGTCATGTTGCGCCCGATTTCCTTGGCCCGCTCGCGCGAGAGCTGTCCGGCCTTGCGCAGGATCTCGGAGCGCTGCATGGGAGAGCTGTGGCGCCAAGTCTGGAAAGCGCGATGCGCGGCATCCAGCGCCCGGTCCAGATCGGATTGCGACGCCAGCGGCAGCCGGCCGAGCACATCCAGGGTGGCGGGGTTGGTGACGTCCTGGGTGCGGCGACCGTCGCCGCCGAGGAATTCACCGTCTATATATAAGGCCAACTGCTCGTACATGTAAGAGTCCTCCTGGAGTCCGTTTAGGTGGGCATGATGCCGGCAAGCATACACAACCATGACCGGAAAGGCGCCCGTCATCCATGAAAATACTACACTTGCATGGCCGGCCTTCAGAAAGTACTTGCAATAAAGCCAGAAAAAACTTATGATGATGGGCTTGCTTGTCAAGGTTGGCTGAACGTATTGCCGAAGCGTCGGTTTTGCAAGTTGCAAATCAGCGGGTCGGCAAATCAGAATGAAGCATTGGCGCGCAAGTACACGCGAGTTTTTTTAGCAAGATTTCAACCCAGGGTTCGATGTTGTCGGGCGTTGGCGGCAAACCACTACGCTGGCTTTGTCGCGGTGCAGGATGACGGCGAATCTGACGGGACCAAAACTGGTTGTGCAACCTTGTCAATTGTTGGCGGGGCAACGCAGCTAAGTTGGAACAGGAATAATCATGATCCAAATGCAGACCACGCTGGACGTGGCCGACAACACGGGCGCACGTTCCATTATGTGCATCAAGGTGTTGGGCGGCTCGAAGCGCCGTTATGCCGCCATCGGTGACATTATCAAAGTGTCCGTCAAAGATGCGGCGCCACGCGGACGCGTCAAAAAAGGCGAAATATACAATGCCGTGGTGGTACGTACCGCCAAGGGCGTTCGTCGTAAAGACGGTTCGCTGATCAAATTTGGCGGCAATGCCGCTGTGTTGCTCAATGCCAAGCTGGAGCCGATCGGCACCCGTATCTTCGGACCTGTAACGCGTGAGTTGCGTACGGAAAAGTTCATGAAGATCGTGTCCTTGGCCCCGGAAGTGCTGTAAGGAGCGAATCATGGAAAAAATCCGTAAAGGCGACGAAGTCATCGTGTTGACGGGTCGCGACAAAAAGCGCCGCGGCACGGTCGTTCAGCGCGTGGATGCCGATCATGTGCTGGTCGAAGGCATCAACGTGGTGAAAAAGCACGTCAAGGCCAATCCGGCCGCCGGCACGCAAGGCGGCATCATCGATAAAACCATGCCTATTCACATCTCGAATGTGGCGCTTTTCAATCCTGCCACCGGCAAGGCCGATCGCGTGGGCGTGAAAGTCGTGGACGGCGCCAAGGTTCGCGTATTCCGTTCCAGCGGCGAAGTCGTTGGCGCCAAGGCTTAAGGACGAAGAACATGGCTCGTTTACAAGAGTTTTACCGCAATAAGGTCGTCGCTGACCTGCAAGCCAAGTTTGGCTACAAAAGCGTCATGGAAGTGCCGCGCATCACCAAGATCACGCTGAACATGGGCGTGTCGGGTGCCGTGTCGGACAAGAAGGTTATCGAGCACGCCGTTTCCGATCTGTCCAAGATCGCCGGCCAGAAGCCCGTAATCACCAAGACGCGCAAGGCCATCGCGGGCTTCAAGATTCGCGAAAACTATCCTATCGGTTGCATGGTTACGTTGCGCGGTCAGCGCATGTATGAATTCCTGGATCGCCTGGTCGCCGTGGCCTTGCCGCGCGTGCGCGACTTCCGCGGCATCTCGGGCCGTGCATTCGACGGACGGGGCAACTACAACGTCGGGGTTAAAGAGCAAATCATTTTCCCCGAAATCGAATACGACAAAATCGACGCTGTTCGTGGTCTGAACATCAGCATCACTACAACGGCCAAGACGGACGAAGAAGCGAAAGCGCTGCTGACCGCTTTCAGCTTTCCGTTTCGTAACTAAGGGGCGATGACGTGGCTAAACTTTCCCTCATCAATCGCGATATCAAACGCGCCAAGCTGGTAGAAAAATTCGCCGCCAAGCGCGCTGCGCTGAAGGCGATAATCGACGATCAGTCCAAGACGGACGAAGAGCGCTACCAAGCTCGTTTGGCATTGCAACAACTTCCACGCAATTCGAACCCGACTCGCCAGCGCAACCGTTGTGTGGTGACAGGTCGCCCACGCGGGGTTTTCAGCAAGTTCGGTCTTACTCGTCACAAGCTGCGTGAAATGACGCTGCGTGGCGAAGTGCCCGGCATGACTAAAGCCAGCTGGTAGGAGAAATACACATGAGCATGAGCGATCCCATCGCCGACATGTTGACCCGCGTGCGCAACGCCCAAATGGTCAACAAGACGTCGGTAAGCATGCCCTCCTCCAAGGTGAAGGTAGCCATTGCTGCCGTGCTGAAGGATGAAGGTTACATTGACAGCTACCAGGTGGTCGGCGATTCCGCCAAGCCGGTTCTGGAAATCACGTTGAAATACTATGCCGGTCGCCCGGTCATCGAGCGCATCGACCGCGTGTCGCGCCCTGGCCTGCGGATTTACAAAGGCAGCAAATCGATTCCTCAGGTCATGAACGGCCTGGGCGTCGCGATCGTGTCCACGCCCCGCGGCGTGATGACGGATCGCAAGGCGCGCGCCAACGGCGTGGGCGGCGAAGTGCTGTGCTACGTGGCATAAGGAGAAACACATGTCACGCATAGCTAAGTATCCCGTTCCCGTTCCGAAAGGCGTCGAAGCCACGATCAGCGCCGGCCAGATCTCCGTCAAGGGTCCTTTGGGCACGCTGACGCAAGAGCTGAAAGGCGACGTGCTGGTTCGCCAGGAAGACGGCCAACTGACGTTTGCGGTTGCCAACGATACCCGTGAGGCGAAAGCCATGTCGGGCACCCTGCGAGCCCTGGTGGCCAACATGGTTACCGGCGTGAGCAAGGGCTTCGAACGTCGTTTGAACCTGGTCGGCGTGGGTTTCCGCGCCCAGGTCCAAGGCGACGCCCTGAAACTGCAACTTGGTTTCTCGCACGATATCGTGCATCCCCTGCCGGCCGGCATCAAGGCCGAATGCCCGACCCAGACGGAAATCGTCATTAAGGGTTCGGACAAGCAGGCGGTTGGACAGGTGGCCGCTGAAATTCGCGCTTACCGCGAGCCGGAGCCCTACAAGGGCAAAGGCGTGCGCTACGCGGATGAGCGCGTCATCATCAAAGAAACCAAGAAGAAATAAGCACGCAGGCAAGGACGAATTATGGACAAGAAAATTTCTCGTTTGCGCCGTGCTGTGGCGACTCGTCGGAAGATCAACGAACTGGGCGTGCATCGCCTGTCGATCTTCCGCTCGAATCTCCATATCTACGCAAACATCATCTCGCCCGAAGGCGATCGTGTGCTCGTCAGCGCTTCGACGCTGGAGCCAGAGGTTCGCAAAGAGCTGGCCGGCAAGAGCGTCAATGGGGGCAATGTTGTCGCCGCTGGCTTGATCGGCAAGCGAGTGGCCGAAAAAGCAAAAGCCGCCGGCATCGAGCAGGTTGCATTTGACCGTTCGGGCTTTCGTTACCATGGCCGCGTCAAAGCGTTGGCCGATGCCGCGCGTGAAGCCGGCTTGAAATTCTAAGCAAGGAATTGTCAAATGGCTAAAGCACAAGGTAAGCACGCCGCCGAGAAGGAAAACGACGACGGCTTGCGTGAGAAAATGATTGCGGTCAACCGCGTCAGCAAAGTGGTCAAGGGTGGTCGCACCATGAGCTTCGCTGCGCTGACGGTGGTCGGTGATGGTGATGGACGTATCGGCATGGGCAAAGGAAAAGCCCGTGAAGTGCCCGTCGCCGTACAGAAAGCAATGGAACAGGCGCGTCGCGGCTTGCTGAAAGTCGCCCTGAAGAACGGCACGCTGCATCACACGGTCGTTGGCAAGCATGGTGCTTCGACCGTTCTCATTTCGCCGGCGGCGGAAGGTACCGGCGTGATCGCCGGCGGCCCGATGCGCGCCATTTTCGAAGTGATGGGTGTTCGTAACGTGGTCGCCAAGAGCCTGGGCTCCAGCAATCCTTACAACATGGTTCGCGCAACGCTGAACGGCTTGCGTGCCTGCTCGACTCCCGCCGACATCGCCGCCAAGCGCGGCAAGTCGGTGGAAGAAATTCTGGGGTAAATCATGGCACAGAAGCAAATTAAAGTTACGCTCGTGCGCTCTGTCATCGGCACCAAGCAGTCTCACCGCGAAACCGTGCGCGGTTTGGGCTTGGGGCGCGTGAACAGCAGCCGCGTATTGGTCGATACGCCCGAGGTTCGTGGAATGATCCGCAAGGTGGATTACCTCGTTACCGTCTCGGAAGCCTGAAGGGAACCGATATGTCAGAAATTCAATTGAACACGCTGAAGCCTGCCGAAGGCAGCAAACACGCGAAACGCCGTGTCGGGCGTGGCATTGGCTCGGGCCTGGGCAAAACCGGCGGCCGCGGCCACAAAGGCCAGAAATCCCGTTCGGGCGGCTTCCATAAGGTCGGTTTCGAAGGCGGTCAAATGCCTTTGCAACGCCGCTTGCCCAAGCGCGGGTTTACGCCTCTGGGCCGTCACCTGTATGCCGAAGTTCGCCTGTCCGACCTCGAGCGCCTGCCTGTCGACGATATCGACGTCCAGGTTCTCAAGCAAGGCGGAGTGATCGGACAAGCCGTGCGCTACGTCAAAGTCATCAAGTCGGGTGAGTTGTCGCGCAAGGTCACGCTGAAAGGCGTGTCCGCCACGGCGGGCGCTCGCGCCAGCATCGAAGCCGCCGGCGGCTCGTTGGCTTGATAAGGGGTCACAGTGGCTAAAGCTCAGGCACAGGCTAAAACCGGATCCCGATACGGCGATTTGCGTCGCCGCGTCGTGTTCCTGTTGTTGGCCCTGGTTGTCTTCCGCTTGGGTACGCACATTCCTGTGCCGGGAATCAATCCCGATGCGCTGTCCGAGTTGTTCCAGCAAAACCAGGGCGGCATCCTGGGCTTGTTCAACATGTTTTCGGGCGGCGCGCTGGAGCGGTTTTCCGTCTTCGCATTGGGAATCATGCCTTACATTTCGGCGTCCATCATCATGCAGTTGATGTCCGTCGTCGTGCCTACGCTGGAAGCCATCAAGAAAGAAGGCGAATCGGGTCGTCGCAAGATCACCCAGTACACGCGTTACGGCACCGTCTTTCTTGCCCTGTTCCAGGCCGTCGGCATTTCCGTCGCGCTGGAGTCGCAGCCAGGCTTGGTGATCGATCCCGGCATGCTGTTCCGCTTCACCACTATCGTTACCTTGGTGACCGGCACGATGTTCCTGATGTGGCTGGGCGAGCAGATAACCGAGCGAGGCATCGGCAACGGCATCTCCATCCTGATTTTCGCGGGCATCGTGGCGGGCTTGCCTAGCGCGCTGGCGGGCTTGCTGGATCTGGTTCGCACCGATGCGATGTCCGTGCTGTCGGCGCTGTTCATCCTGGTGCTCGTCGTTGCGGTGACATACTTCGTCGTGTTCGTCGAGCGCGGTCAGCGCCGGATTACGGTGAACTACGCCAAGCGCCAGGTCGGCAACAAGATCTATGGCGGACAGAGTTCGCATTTGCCGCTGAAGCTGAATATGTCCGGCGTGATTCCCCCGATCTTTGCCTCGTCGATCATCCTGCTGCCCGCGACGGTGACCAGCTGGTTCTCCAGCAACCCGAGCATGAGCTGGCTGAGCGACTTCGCAGCGGCCCTTGCCCCGCATCAGCCGTTGTACGTCACGCTGTTCTCGGCATTGATCATTTTCTTTTGTTTTTTCTACACGGCATTGGTTTTCAACAGTCGCGAGACGGCCGATAACCTGAAGAAGAGCGGTGCTTTCGTTCCCGGAATCCGTCCCGGCGAGCAGACTTCCAGGTACATCGACAAGATCCTGATGCGTTTGACCTTGGCCGGCGCCATTTACATCACGTTGGTGTGCTTGCTGCCGGAGTTCATGCAGATGCGCTGGAATGTGCCCTTTTACTTTGGCGGCACGTCCCTGTTGATCATTGTTGTGGTTACGATGGATTTCATGGCTCAGGCGCAAGCCTACATGATGTCCAACCAATACGACTCGTTGCTCAAGAAGGCCAACTTCAAGGGTGCGGGCTTGCCAATGCGGTAAAAAGAAAATGGCGAAAGACGACGTCATTCAAATGCAAGGAGAGGTCATAGAAAACCTCCCCAACGCAACGTTTCGCGTCAAGCTGGAGAATGGCCACGTCGTTCTAGGCCATATTTCAGGCAAGATGCGTATGCATTACATCCGGATTTTGCCGGGCGACAAGGTCACAGTGGAGCTCACGCCCTATGATCTATCGCGAGCAAGAATTGTTTTCCGCTCTAAATAAGCGGGCGGTTACAGGAAATTAGGAGTCAACCATGAAGGTAATGGCATCGGTAAAGCGGATTTGCCGCAACTGCAAAATCATCAAGCGGCATGGTGTGGTGCGTGTCATTTGCACCGACCCACGTCATAAGCAGCGTCAAGGCTAAGGCCGAAGCGCAACGGATTTAACAAGGAACAGACATGGCCCGTATTGCTGGCATAAACATTCCGCCACACCAACACGCCGAAATCGGACTGACGGCTATTTTTGGTATTGGTCGCACCCGCGCTCGCAAGATCTGCGAAGCGTCAGGCATCGAACCTTCCAAGAAGGTGAAGGACCTGACCGACGCCGAGCTCGAGCGTATCCGTGAACACCTGAGCGTATTCGCGGTCGAGGGCGACCTGCGTCGTGAAGTGCAACTGTCGATCAAGCGCTTGATCGATCTGGGAACGTATCGTGGCATGCGCCACAAACGCGGCCTGCCCGTGCGCGGCCAGCGTACTCGCACGAACGCGCGTACCCGCAAGGGCCCGCGTCGCGCAGCGGCTTCCCTGAAGAAATAATCGAGGAATAGAAGATGGCGAAAGCTTCCAACAGCGGCGCAGCTCGCGTACGCAAGAAAATCAAGAAAAACGTTTCGGACGGCATCGCGCACGTCCATGCGTCTTTCAACAATACGATCATTACGATCACTGATCGCCAGGGCAACGCGCTGTCTTGGGCGACATCGGGCGGTGCGGGCTTCAAGGGCTCGCGTAAATCTACGCCTTTCGCCGCGCAGGTTGCCGCTGAAAGCGTGGGTCGCGTGGCGTTGGAATACGGAATCAAAACGCTTGAAGTACGCATCAAGGGCCCAGGCCCAGGTCGCGAGTCTTCCGTGCGTGCTCTGAATGCCCTGGGCATCAAAATCACCAGCATTTCAGACATCACGCCGGTGCCGCACAATGGTTGCCGTCCGCCCAAGCGTCGTCGCATGTAAGGGGAAGAATCTTGGCACGTTATATTGGTCCTAAATGCAAGCTCTCGCGCCGCGAGGGTACCGATCTGTTCCTGAAGAGCGCTCGTCGCTCGCTGGAATCGAAGTGTAAAATTGAATCCAAGCCTGGACAGCATGGACGTACGTCGGGTGCCCGCACCTCCGACTACGGCACGCAGCTGCGCGAGAAGCAAAAGCTCAAGCGCATGTACGGCGTTCTGGAAAAGCAGTTCCGCAAGTACTTTGCCGAAGCAGAGCGTCGCCGTGGCAACACGGGCGAGACCCTGATTCAACTGCTGGAATCGCGCTTGGATAATGTCGTCTATCGCATGGGCTTTGGCTGCACCCGCGCCGAAGCGCGCCAGCTGGTCAATCACCGCGCGATCGAATTGAACGGCCACACCGCCGACATCGCGTCGATGCTGATCAAGGCCGGTGACGTCATTACCGTTCGTGAAAAGGCCAAAGGCCAGGCTCGCATCCGTGAATCCCTGGATCTGGCTTCCGGCCAAGGTTTCCCGCAGTGGGTCGAAGTCGATCCGTCCAAGCTGACCGGCACGTTCAAGCAGGTTCCCGACCGCGTTGATGTTGCTCGCGACATCAACGAGTCGATGGTCGTCGAATTGTATTCGCGCTAATCTGCCGGCCCGTACAGTCACTTGGTATTTTCGCAGGGCCCACTTTACCGAGATGATCGGGGAGTGGGCTTTGCGCCGTCCCGCCGGCAGCACAGCCGGTTTTCCATCAGCCTTATCGGTGTAACGAGCCGAGGGTATTGAGAAGGAACACATATGTCGTCACAAGGTTTTCTTAAGCCGCGCACCATCGAAGTCGAATCCGTAGGCAAGAATCACGCCAAGGTCGTCATGGAGCCTTTCGAGCGGGGCTACGGCCATACGCTGGGCAACGCGCTGCGCCGCATTCTGCTGTCTTCCATGACGGGCTATGCGCCCACCGAAGTCCAGATCACGGGCGTGGTCCATGAATATTCCACGCTGGCAGGCGTGCGCGAAGATGTCGTCGATATCCTGCTGAACCTGAAAGGCGTGGTATTCAAGCTGCACAATCGCGAAGAAGTGACCTTGACCTTGCGCAAGAATGGTCCCGGCACCGTCCTTGCCAGCGACATCGAATTGCCGCACGACGTCGAGATCATCAACCCTGATCATGTCATCGCTACGCTGACCGACGCCGGAAAGCTGGAAATGCAGATCAAGGTCGACCAGGGCAGAGGATATATTCCGGGCAACGTCCGCGCGTTGTCGGATGACCGCACGCATACGATCGGCCGCATCGTGCTGGACGCATCGTACAGCCCCGTGCGCCGTGTCAGCTACACGGTCGAAAGTGCGCGCGTCGAGCAGCGCACCGACTTGGACAAATTGATTCTGGATATCGAGACCAACGGCGTCATTTCGCCCGAGGAAGCCGTGCGTCAATCGGCCCGCTTGCTGATGGACCAGATTTCGGTATTCGCCGCGTTGGAAGGCGCCGGCGATTCGTATGAAGCACCGACGCGTGGCGCGCCGCAGATCGATCCCGTCCTGCTGCGTCCGGTCGACGATCTGGAGCTCACGGTGCGTTCCGCCAATTGCTTGAAAGCGGAAAACATTTATTACATCGGCGACCTGATCCAGCGTACCGAAAACGAATTGCTCAAGACGCCCAACCTGGGCCGCAAGTCGTTGAACGAAATCAAGGAAGTCTTGGCGGCGCGTGGCCTGACCTTGGGCATGAAGCTCGAGAACTGGCCCCCGCTCGGCCTGGAACGTCCCTGATAGCCGGCAAGTAAATCTGGAGCCGAGCCTAGGAGCTCGGTTCCATGCAAAGCCGCAGAATCCAGGCACGTATTTTGTGCTAAAGTTCTGCCCTCACACAGGCCCGCGGCATAGTCGATAGAAGAGCCTGCCAATCAACGGAATCTCCGTTTAATCAAGATTCAAAGGAATTGTTATGCGTCACCGTAGTGGTTTGCGTAAACTCAATCGCACCAGTAGTCACCGCCTGGCCATGTTCCGCAACATGGCTGTTTCCCTGCTAACGCATGAAGCCATCAAGACCACCTTGCCGAAAGCCAAGGAATTGCGTCGCGTGGTCGAGCCTCTGATCACGTTGGGCAAGGAACCTACCCTGGCCAACAGGCGCCTGGCCTTCGCGCGCTTGCGTGATCGCGATGCCGTGGTCAAGTTGTTCAACGAAATCGGTCCTCGCTACAAAGAACGCAACGGCGGCTACACCCGCGTGCTGAAAATGGGTTTCCGCCAAGGCGACAACGCTCCGATGGCATTCATGGAGTTGGTGGACCGCCCGGAAGTCGCCCAGGACGACGCCGAATAAGTACGCTAGGCCTCTATAAAAAACCTCTCTGCTTCGCGGCAGCGGGGTTTTTTTGTTTCGATACTGCGTAAAATGTCGATGAATCCGGCCCTATGGAAGCATTATGTCGTCGCGTGACGGAGTGATCTTGACTGGCGCGCCGCAGATCGAGCGCCAGGATATGGTGGTGATGTTGAGCACCGCTCCCGATTTGCTGCTGGCCAAGCGCATCGCTCATGTCCTGATAGAGGAATATTTGGCGGCATGCGTGAACGTCGGCGCGCCCGTGTTGTCCATGTATATGTGGCAGGATGTGCTGGAAGGCGCCGAGGAAATTCCGCTGACGATCAAAACCAGCGGTGATCGGGCCCAGGCGGTGGCCGAACGGCTGGCGCAGCTGCATCCCTATGAAGTGCCGGAAATCGTCGTGGTGCCGGCCATAGGCGCCTCGATGGATTATGCACAATGGGTGCATGCCCAGACACGGACTCGGATGGGACACGATTGATACAGCAAGGATTTGGCATGGGGCGGGACACGGTGTCCGTATCGGTTCGCGGGGCAGCCGGCGGCAGGCATGGCGATGGCTTCGCACGGCTCGTACGCACGCTGGCCCTGGCCGCGTTGTGCGGCATGCTTTGGCTGTTCTCCGCCGGCAACGCGTCCGCGCAGTTCACCGAGGACGATTTCCTGGACCCGGAAAAGGCGTTCGCCCTTTCGGTGGCCACGACCGCCGATGGGGTGGATGTGCATTTCAGGATTGCTCCGGACTATTACATGTATCGCGAGCGCTTCGAGTTCTCGGTGGCGCCGCAGGCAAGCTCGAACCTGATGGGCGAGCCGGCCTACCCCGACGGCATCGTCAAGTACGACGAAACGTTCGCCAAGGATCTCGAGGTCTACTACGGTCAAGTGACGGTGCGGGTACCGCTGCGGCCGGGCGCGGCCGGGCCGCTGACCTTGTCCATCACCAGCCAGGGTTGCGCGGATGCCGGCTTGTGCTATCCCCCGATGACGCAAGACGTCACGCTGCTGCCGGCGTCGGCGGGCTATGCCGCGCAGGGACCGCTGGCGGCGGCGTCGGTGCCCGAGCCGATGTCACAAGAAGCGCTGGGCCGGTCGTTGAAAGGAGCGAGCGCCGGGGCGCCGGCCTCCGAGATGGGTCTGGGCGACGTTCTACGCTTGGGGGATACGGGGTTCGCCGACTATTTATCCCAAGCTGGCTGGTGGCAAGTCATGCTGGTCTGCCTGCTGTTGGGGTCGCTGCTTTCATTCACGCCTTGCGTGCTGCCCATGGTGCCCATTTTGCTGGCGGTAATCGCCGGCAAGCCCGGCGCGCAGGTATCGAAGGCACGTGGCCTGTCCCTGGCGGCCTCGTTTGTGCTGGGGATGTCCCTGGTATATACCGTACTGGGCGTGGCGGCGGGCCTGATCGGCGCGAGCCTGGCCGTGTGGCTGCAGACGCCTTGGGTGTTGACGGTGTTTGCGCTGATCCTGATCGTGCTCGCCTTGGCGATGTTCGATGTGTTCACGGTCCAGGCGCCCGCCGCGCTCCAGAGCGCGCTGCAGGGCTACGTCGCGCGACTGCCGGGCGGGAAGCATGGCGGAGTGTTCATCATGGGCATGGTGTCCGCCCTGATCGTGGGTCCATGCGTGGCGGCGCCGCTGGCGGGTGTACTGCTGTTCATTTCGCAGGCGGGAGACATTGCGCTCGGCGCCGGCGCGTTGTTCGCGCTGGCTTGGGGACAGGGCTTGCTGTTGCTGGCCGTAGGCGCGTCCTCGGGCGTGTTGTTGCCCAAGGCGGGGGCCTGGATGAACGGCGTCAAGGTGCTCTTCGGCATTTTGTTGCTGGCTACGGCATGGTGGTTGCTGCAAGCCGTTCTGCCGGCGGCGCTGTCGATGCTGGGCTGGGCCTTCCTGCTGTTCTTGAGCGCTGTCATGATGGGGCTTTTCGACAATGACGGGATGACGGTAGGCAAGGGACTGCGCCGGGCATTGAGCCTGGTTCTGCTGGTCTGGGGCCTGGCGCTGCTGATCGGCGTTGCCATGGGCAACCGCGATCCGTTCGCGCCGCTGAGCGGCTTAGGAGCGGCGGCGCCGTCCGCCGCGCAGGCGGGCGGCGCGAACGACCCGGTCTTCGCCAGGGTCGATTCGTTGCAGGAGCTGGAACAGGTGGTGGCCGGCGCCGGCAAGCCCGTGATGTTGGATTTCTATGCCGATTGGTGCGTGTCCTGCATCGAGATGGAACGTTTCACGTTCAGCGATCCTGGCGTGGCGCGACGCATGGAAAAGATGGTGCTGGTGCAGGTCGACGTCACACGCAATCTGCCGCAGCACCGGGAATTGCTGAAACGATTCCGCCTGTTCGGACCGCCGGGGATCGTATTTTTCGATACCGCCGGCAACGAGTTGACGGACACGCGGGTGGTCGGCTTTCAGAATGCAAGCCGGTTCGGCGCGGTCCTGGATCGGGTCCTGGCCTACTGATTTCGACTGCTTTACCTTGATTTGAGCAGCTTGGCGGCTTCGATGGCGAAGTACGTCAAAATCCCGTCCCCGCCCGCGCGCTTGAAGGCGAGCAAGGCTTCCATCATGACCTTGTCGTGATCCAGCCATCCGTTGGCCGCCGCGGCCTTGATCATGGCGTATTCGCCGCTGACCTGATAGGCGTAGGTCGGCATGCCGAATGCGTCCTTCATCTCGCGCAGGACGTCCCGGTAGGG
>Ga0265293_10005055_pt1 | contig 22497 bp, 19 predicted proteins | sample Munlanlewell138R_FD_192505 | JGI IMG/M metagenome (GOLD analysis project Ga0265293, IMG submission 192505) | Leachate microbial communities from a municipal landfill in Southern Ontario, Canada - Leachate well 138R | ecosystem: Engineered > Solid waste > Landfill > Unclassified | place: Canada... | reverse complement strand
TCCTCAGCCTGGTTCTCACGCTTCAGAACCAGATGAACGGCCACGGAGGAACCGATCCCCTCGAGCACTTCACGCTGCTGCCGGCCGGCCACCACGTTGCCGACCCGGCGGGCAGCTACGAGTACGTCCTCGTGGTCGCGGGCGTGATCATCACGCTGCTCGTCACGTTCTTCACGATCAAGTTCTTCTTCAAACCGGGCGAAGCCGGCGCGGGCCACATCAAGCGCCGGATCCTGCGGGACGACCGGTGAGGGGGTTTCTGCCATGAGCGACGAGCGAAACGAGACCGGCGGCCTTCCGGGCGGCGTTCCAGTCGGCCCGGGCGAAAACGCCGCGTCGAGGGAAGACCTTAGCCGTATCGACGTGTACCTTGACGGCGGCACCGAGCCCATCGTCAGCTACCGGCCGCCGGTCAGCTTCGAGCTCGACTCCACGCAACTGGACGACGGAGACCACGTCCTGCGCATCGAGGCGCGCGACTCCTCCGGCACGAAAGGTGTTCGCGTCGTGCCCTTCACGGTGCGGAACGGCCCGGGGATTGCCCTACACGGCCTGACCCCGGGCGACGTCCTCGACGGGAAGGTGCAGATTCTCGTCAACGCCTACGGCGGCGCGAACGAGAAGTACTGGGAACCGTCGCGCGCCGAGACCCCGGCGCCCATCCCCACCTGGACTTGGGTGCTCGTCTTGTTCATCGTTGCCTTCGGGGTGTTCTACGGGGTGCGTCACTGGAACCCGTCTCCCGACTTCGCGTCCACGCCCACGTTCAGTTCCACCACCGCCCAGACGAGCCAGGCTCCTGGCGCAGTCGGCGGGCCCGCCGGCGCGCCCACGGGCCAGGGCGGTGCCAAAGGGGAGGCCCTCTACTCCAACCTTTGCGCGGCCTGCCACCAGGCCGGCGGACAGGGCCTGCCGGGCGTGTTCCCGCCGTTGGCGGGTGACCCGGTCGTGACCGCCGCCGACCCTACCGAGCACATCAGTACCGTGTTGCACGGCAAACAGGGTTCGACCATCGACGGCGTCAGCTACGCCGCGGCCATGCCGGCGTTCGCGGGACAGCTGACGGACGAGGAGGTGGCCGCCGTCGTGAACCACGAGCGCACGAGTTTCGGCAACTCGGCCCCCACCGTTACCGCCGACCAGGTAGGCGCTTTGAGATAGTCGAGCAGGTGCACGCTTGCGGGGAGCGCCCAGCGCGGCGCGCCCCGCGCGGTGCGGCACGGGGCGCTCCCGGCGCCGCAGCGAACGGCGGCCCCCCACGCCGAACCGCACGGAGGGCCCCACCCCGAACCGAACGGCGCGCCCCACGCTGAACCCAATGGCGTGTTCTACGCCGAGCCGAGCGGCCTCCAAGCTCAGCGGCCGAACACTGCGTCCGACAGTAGTACGACGTCCACGTCGGCGCCGGCCAGGTGCGCGAAGACCGACGCCAGGTCTTGGCTGAAGTACCAGGAGTCTATGTCGCTCACCTGCGGCACGATCTGGTGGAACACCAGCACCAACCAGCTGTGCTCCCTGGCCGCGCGGTCGATGGCCGCGTTGATGATCGCAGGCGTGTCGAGGAGAGACACGCTCAGCGCGCGTAACCTGTAAGGGTCCGCCGGCGGCCAGGTCTCGAGCCCCTGTGAGCGGACGATGGTTCGGCCCGCGGCGAAGTACTGCTGGACGCGCGCGAGCGACGCCTCGTCGAAGCCGCCGTAGGGGTAGGCAATGACGTCGGCACCGCGCCTGAAGCCATGCTCGAGCAGCCACGACTTCACGCCGGCCAACTCGGACACCTGGTCCTCGTCCGAGAGGGTGTCGAAGCCACCGGACTCCAGGGGGGTCTTGTGGTGCGCGATGACCTCCCAACCCCCGAACCGCTCGGCGATCTGCAACTCCTCCAGGGTCATGAAACTCGGTTGGCCGATCAGGTCGACGATGACCGCGATGCTCGCCTTGAGACCCAAGGCCTGCGCCAGTGGTAGGCCGAACCGGAAAGCGCCGTCTCGCGCGTCGTCGAACACCAGCGAGACCTTCCCGCGGGGCGGGCGCGGCACGGTCGCCAGCACATCGAACCAAGCCGTCACCGGACCGTCGCCCTGGTCCTTGAGGCTGAGTTGGATGTCGGTCACCCGGCTGAGGTCGATGTTCGGTGCGGTGCCACCGCTGGTCAGCCCCAAGCTGGAGGTGATCGTGAACCAGTCGTCGTCGAGGGCGTAAGTGTCGGCCTTGTCCCTACGGCCGGTAAGGACGGGGAACGCGTCGTAGGTCTCGAAGCCGTCGGTGCTCAAGTACACGTACAGGTAGTCGAGGTGCTGCACGCCGTTCAGCTTCAGGCCGAGCTTCAGGAACGCCCCACTCAGGTCGAGCGGCCCCAGGTTGCGGGCCCGGATGTTGACCTGTGCGCCGTCGCCGTCGGTCGTCACCTTCAGGGAGCGCGTGCCGATGAGAACCTCCGCGAGGTCCGCTTCCGCGCTGCCCGCGGTGCTCTGTTTGGTGAAGGCCGAGTCGAACTGGAACGCGTCGATGACCTTGCCCGGACCCAGCGGGACCGGCACGGCCACGGGCCTGAGGTCGAGTGCGGCCGGTGGCGGTGTTGGGTCGGCTGCGAAAGCGAGCGATGGCGGCAGAACAAGAAGCAACGCCAAGGTGAGAGCCGATAACGCCCGGGCATGCGCCCCCACGGCCGCGCGGCGCCGTTCAAGAGCTAGCGGTGAATGCATCAGGTCATTATCACCGCAACGCCGCGTCAGGACGGGCGGGCTTCGTCAAGCGAGGCCAACGCGGCGAACGCGCAGCTGCCCTCGCCGTCCGCCATGCAGGACGTGAGCCGCACCTCGGTTCCCAATAGGAGCGAGATCAACCGTTCGTCGAAGCGGCAAACGGCGCGCGTCTCCTGGGCAACGCGGTGGTAGATGCAGTTGATGGCCTCGATGGACTCGCCGTCCGCCGCGAGGCGCGCGTGGTATCCGAGTTCGTTCATCTTCTCGATCACTGCCGCGCGCCTGGACGGTGCGTCGAGTCTCTCGAGCGCGGGCAACAGCTCGGCGGCCAGGTCGTCCGCCATGGTAGCGAGAACCGACTCGGCGGTTTCGTCCCCGAGGCGGTCCCGGAGCGCCCGGAGCATGCCCAGCGACAGCATGTCGTAGCGGCGTGGGAACGTCTCCCGGCCCCGCTCGGTCATCCCGTAGGTCCGGCTCGGCCTGCGACCGCTGGGCCTCAGGCCGATCGGGGCCACCAGCCCGTCGCGCTCCAGGGCCGTTACCTGCTGGCGCACGGCGTTGCGCGTGACGCCCAGCAGGGCCGCGAGTTCGTCGAGGGTCAGGCCCTCCGGCTTGGTGTGGAGCAGTTGCTGCAGGAGCGCCTCGCGAGTGCTAGGAGGCGGTTGCTGCGCTGCCGTAGGAACCTTTCCTTGCGTCACGGACTCACTCCTTCCCGATGTTTCACGTGAAACATTACCCCGGCGGCTGGGCCTTTCACGGAGACACGCCCGGCGCTAGGCCTGAACAATAACATAGGTACCTTACATTAGTGATTTTGGGTGCTAATCTCGTCGAGGTGAACGAGCGCCCTGCTGAGCGTCCGTGCGACCAAGAACATCGAAGGGAGAGGTCATGAATTACCACCAAGAAGTCAGCTCGAGAGGTTCGTTCGGTCGTCGCCTGGTTGGCGGCCTGGCGGTCCTCGCCCTCTTCGTCCTACCGTTCGCCGCTGCCCAGGATGCAGAACTAGCCAAGTCGCCGCCTCCGGCCCCGTACGTGAGTGTGTCGACGCTGCTTCCCCTGCCGGACTTCATCCCGGGCGTGGGCGCCCTGTTCATCGACCCGGCGAACGCACCCGTCGGCCCCTGGCTCTCGTACGGCTCGGACGGTAGCCTCGTCGAAGTCCTCTTCATGGTGCCCATCAGCGCTATGCAGACGGCGACCAACTGGTCCGACTTGGCCACGGGCGTGCTGGCCAAGACGGGCAAGACAGTCGACCACGTGGAGATCACCTACAACGGCGGGCACCCCGGCATGGCCGAACCGCACTACCACATCAGGCTCGTGCTCGTTGACGCGGCTACGGACCAGAAGCTCCTGAACCCGTAACGGATAAGGAGTTCCAGAACCCGAAACGACCCGAGCGCCGCGCCTGACCGAATGGTCGGCCGACGGCACAAGCAAGCAGAACGGATAGCGCCACGTTTCCAAACGTGGCGCTATCCGTCCTGACAGAGTCTGGAACGGCTACGGAACCTGCGTCACCACTACGTTGACCAGGTTCAAGGGCGGTTCGGACGTGCCGAGGGCCACAGTGATGGTCTGCTCGCCGTACCACTCACCGCTTTCACCCAGCACGCCGTTGCCGTTGTCGTCGCTCCCGACCTCGATCTTGAGGGGTCCCGGCAGTGCGTCTATGAGCGTGAACTTGCGGTCGGCGTCCAGCAAGGCGTCCGGATAGCCCGGAACGCGCAGCATCAGATCGAGAACGGGCGCGGGGGGAGGCGGCGGAGTCCCGATCAGCGCGTTGTAGGCGGCTGCCGGGTTGATGAAGCCCCAACCGTACTCCGGGTCGCGGCCCGTGGTGCCCTTGTCCACCGCCGTGGTGGCGATGGCGTCGGCGATCTGCGCGGCGCTCGCCCCCGGGTCGGCGCTGCGCAGCATGGCGATCACGCCTGCCACGGCGGGGGACGCCATGCTGGTGCCCGACATGGTGCCGTAGTCGGGTCCCGCCAGGCGGCCCTGGGCGTCGAAGATGGCGATGGTGCTGAGGATCATCTCCGCCGGCGTGCCGCCGGGGGCCGCGATGAACATCTCACTTCCCATGTGGCTGTAACAGGCGCGCTGCTCGTCTGGGCCGGTTGCGGCCACGGCCAGCACTTCCGGGTAGGCGGCCGGGTAGGAGACGGGTTTGGTGGTGAAATTGTCGGGGCAACTGTATTTGTCGTTGCCCGCCGCCGCCACCAGGCTGATGCCGAGGCCGGCCGCTGCCTTGATCGCGTCATGGACCGCGTTCCCGAGGTCGCCGCTACCTCCAAGGCTCATGTTGATGACGTCCGCCAGCGGCTCGCCGCCGTTGGCCACGTAATCCAAGGCCTTGACGAGGGCCGTCGTGCTCATGGTGCAATCGCTAGTGGCGTCGTCGCCAAGGTTCACGAGCAGCAGCCTGGCGTACGGCGCCACGCCTGCCACGCCGAGGCCGTTGTTGGCGACCGCCGCGGCGATGCCCGCCACGTGGGTGCCGTGAGTCTCGCACGCCGCCCTGGTGACCGTGATGTCGCTTCCGCCCCTCACGGCGTCGTAGGTCCCGGCCACGTTGTCCCGCAGGTCGGGGTGCGACGGGAGGAAGCCCTGGTCGAGGATGGCGATGGTCACCCCGGCCCCGCCCGCGTCGCCCCACATGGGCTCCACGCCCAACAGGTCGAGGTTCCACTGTTGCGACCGGAGCGGGTCGGTGCTTGCGGGATACAGCCGCCGCGGGAACTCCACGTAGCGGACCCCTGGCGTGGCGCGCAGGGCCTCCGCCACGCGAACGGCGTCGGCGGTGGGCACGTCCACCAGGGTGAGGCGGGCAGCGTCGAACGAGTCGGTGGAAGCCGCCAGGCCCAGGTTCCCCAGGGTCGAGGCGACCGCCAGCTTGGCCGCCGCGAGCGGCGCGCCGACCACGCCGTCCTGGCCGAGCACTAGCCCTTCGGACCCCAAACCGACCATCAGCGTGGTGACCGGGGCCGAGGCGAGGGCCTCGTCGGTGGAGGGCTCGAACGCCGCGGTGGACAGGGTGTCCGGGGCCGATTCAGCGACGCCAAGCGCCGAGCTTGCCGGTCCGCCCACCGCCTGCCCCGTGACCTCGGGGAAGGAGAAGGTGAAGTATTGGCTCATGACCACGATGTCCGGGCCGCGCCACTTGGCAGTGAGCTTCAGCCTGAACCCGACGTCCACGCGGGGCATGCGGGTTGGATCGACGGTGACCGTCACCGTGCTGTCCCCGTTACCCTGGCTGGGCGAGACGGCGATCGAGCCATCGGCGGCTATGTTGTCCGGAACGACCTCCAGCTCCCAGTCGCCCGAACCTATGACCTGCGCCGTCGCTTGCGTGAAGCCGTTCATCTCGAGCGTCGGGGTCTTCAGCCGCACATCGGGGCGCGGCCCCAGTTGCACACAGCCGGCCAAGACCATGAGGGCGGCCGTGCCGAGCAGCGCGAGGAGGACCCACCTGCGGGCGGACGGACGAGGGGTGGGGTTGGCGTCCCTCTTCATGTGAACTCCGTTCGTGCCACGCCCACTGACAAGGAAGTCCGGGCGCCGGCGGCTATCACCTTAGATATCGCACTCGCCGGCCCGTTCCGTGACAAGCGCGTGAAGCGAGCCTTCATCCAACGTTCTGTCAGCTACTGCGCAACTCCCCGATGTGTGCCAGCAGGCCGCTGGTAGACGCGTCGTGCGCGCCGGGCTTCGCGGCGCCCGCACGTACCTCGCTCAAGAGGTTCGTTGCGAGTTCCTTGCCGAGCTCCACGCCCATCTGGTCGAAGCTGTTGACGTCCCAGACTACGCCTTGAGTGAAGATCGCGTGCTCGTAAAGCGCTATCAGGTTGCCCAGCGCGTGCGGCGTTAGCTGCGGCATGAGGATGGAGGTGGTCGGCCGGTTGCCGCGGAACGACTTCGCGGCCGTCAGGAGCTCGAGGCGCTCGGCGGGCGCGCCCTGCTCGACGAGCATCGCGCGCGTCTCGTCCGGGGTGCGGCCGAGCATGAGGGCCTCGGTCTGGGCGAGGAAGTTGGAGAGGAGGATGTCGTGATGCTCGACCAGCGGGTGCAGGGGCTTCGCGGGCGCGATGAAATCGGCCGGGATGAGCTTGGTGCCCTGGTGGAGGAGCTGGTAGTACGCGTGCTGGCCGTCGGTCCCGGGCGAGCCCCAGATTATGGCGCCCGTCTGCCAAGTCACCGGGTTTCCGGCGCGGTCCACGTCCTTGCCGTTGGACTCCATGAACGCCTGCTGTAAGTAACTCGGTAGGTAGCGCAACGACTCGTCGTAGGGCAGCACGGCGGCGCTCTGCGCGCCGAAGAAGTTGCCGTACCACACGCCCAGCAGGCCCATGAGCATGGGCGCGTTCCGGGCCGGCTCGGCGTTGAGGAAGTGCTGGTCCATCTCGTGGGCGCCCTCGAGCAACTCCACGAAGCGGCGGAACCCCACGGCCAAGGCTATCGACAGGCCGATGGCCGACCAGAGCGAGTAGCGCCCGCCCACCCAGTCCCAGAAGGCGAACACGTTCTCCTTGGCGATGCCGAACTCGGCCACCTTCGCGAGGTTCGTGGACACGGCCACGAAGTGCCTCGCCACCGCCTCCTCGCTCTTGAGGTGTTCGACGAGCCAGCGGCGCGCCGTGTGGGCGTTCGTCATCGTCTCCTGCGTGGTGAAGGTCTTTGACGAGATGATGAACAGCGTGGTCTCGGGCCGCAGCCCCGCCAGCACGTCGGTCATCGCCGCTCCGTCGATGTTCGAAATGAAGTGTGCCCGCAGGGCTTCCGTGGTGAAGGGGTGCAGCGCGGTGACGGCCATCTGCGGCCCCAAGTGCGAGCCGCCTATGCCCACGTTCACGACGTCGGTGATGCGCTCGCCCGTGTACCCGCGCCACTCACCGCCGCGCACGGCGCCTGCGAAGCGCTCCATCTGCGCCAGGACGGCGTTCACCTCGGGCATGACGTCGTGGCCGTCCACGTAGATCGGGGTGTTGGAGCGGTTGCGCAGCGCCACGTGAAGCACGGGGCGGTCCTCGGTGAGGTTGATGTGCTCACCCTCGAACATGGCGCGCTTGCGCTCGTCCACGCCGCTCGCCGCCGCCAGTTCGAGGAGCAGCTTCACGGTCTCGCTCGTGATGCGGTTCTTGCTGAGGTCTATGAAGAGCTCGCCGGCCTGCAGCGAGAACGCCTCGAAGCGCTTGGCGTCGCCGGCGAACAGGTCCTCGAGCTGCACGTCCTTCATCTGCTGCTGGTGGCGGCCCACCGCCTCCCAGGCGTCGGCGTTCCGATCGGGATGGCGCTTCACGCTTACCTCCTTTGTGCCGGCGGCTCGCCGCCCGCCTCGCTCGAGCGCCGCCAGATGTTGATGTTCCCCTCTACCGCCAGGCCTTCGATCTCCTCCAGTTCGGAGTCGCTGAACTCGAGGTTGGCGAGCGCGCCGACGTTCTCCTCGAGCTGGGCCACGCTGGAGGCGCCGATGAGGACGGAGGTCACGCGCGGGTCGCGCAGGCACCAGGCGAGCGCGAGTTGGGCGAGCGTCTGGCCGCGCCTCTTGGCTATGTCGGCCAGGGCGTGGACCCGCTCGAGCGCCTCGGGCGTGAGCATCTTGGGCTTGAAGGAGTCGGCGCGGCTGGCGCGCGAGTCGGCGGGCAGCGTGTGCTCCACGTCGCTGGGTTCGACCCGCAGGTAGCGCGAGGTGAGCAGCCCCTGTGCGAGGGGCGAGAACACTATGCAACCCACGCCCTCGTCGCCCAGCACGTCGAGCAGCCCTTGCTCTATCCAGCGGTTGAACATGGAGTAAGACGGCTGATGGATGAGCAGGGGCGCGCCGGCCTCACGGAGGATCTTGACCGCCTCGCGGGTCTTCTCCGCCGAGTAAGACGAGATGCCCGCGTACAGCGCCTTACCCTGGTGCACTGCACTCGCGACGGCGCCGAGCGTCTCCTCGAGCGGCGTGTCGGGGTCGAACCGGTGGCTGTAGAAGATGTCTACCCAGTCGAGCCGCATGCGCTTCAGGCTCTCCTCCAGACTCGAAAGGAGATACTTGCGCGAGCCCCACTCGCCGTAGGGGCCGGGCCACATGTCGTAGCCCGCCTTGGTGGAGATCACCAACCGGTTACGTAGGCCGGCGAAGTCGGTGGCGAGGATCTCGCCGAAGTTGCTCTCGGCGGACCCCGCGGGCGGCCCGTAGTTGTTCGCCAGGTCGAAGTGCGTTATGCCCAACTCGAAGGCACGCATGAGGATGTCGCTCATGGTCTTGAGCGGCCGGTCGTAGCCGAAGTTGTGCCAGAGTCCTAGCGAGACCTTGGGTAGCAGTAGGCCGGAACGGCCGGTGCGGGCGTAAGTCATCGTCGGGGCGTCGTTCATGCCCCAGGTTAGCCCTTACCCGTCAGGCCTCCGCGCTCATGCGCCCGTTGCCTGCCTTGGCGCTGCCGAGCGCCGGGGTCTCGCTGTCGTCGATGAGCTGCGATAGCTGCACCCCGTCAAGCACTTCGCGGATGGCAAGCGAGGTGCCGATCCATGCCACGTTCAGGCGGCAGTGACCCTTGCGTTGCTGCGTGGGGCACCGGGTCTTGGTCTGGCACGTGTCTACTATGAGCGGTCCCGACACGGTCTCGATGACGTCGAGGAGCGAGACCTTGGACGGGTCGATGTTGAGGGTCACGCCGCCGTTCCGCCCTTGCCGGTTCAGCACGTACTCCGCCTGCGCGAGGCGCCTCAAGACCTTGGCGAGGAACGCCGCTGGCATGTGAAGGTCGCGAGCGATCTTGGCGGCAGCGGCTCCGGGGTTCTCCGCGGCGTAGATGAGCGCGTGGATCGCGTAGCTCTCCTCCTTGCGAAGGATGGTCCTAAAGGGTGTCTCAACGGCAGTCTGGGCCACGTCTAAACGGTAGCAGGAAACGCGGATGTATGTGTCCAGTTATGCCCGCAGGGATAGGCGTCGTCCAGGAGCGCGGTTAATCGGCTAACCTGAGCCCGGCAATCAGGACATCTGTCCTTAGTCAGGCGCCAGAGCTAGAGCTAACTTGGAGTCAGACATCCGTGTTTGATGGTGCCCCTCACCATCGAACGAAGAGAAAGCAAGACGGAGGAGCAAGACATGCGAGACAAGCGCGGAAACGTCCACTTCGGAGCGATCTACGGCATCGCTGCCATCATCGTTGCCCTTGCCGCTGGAATAGCGCTATTCGGCAATCGCGCAGATGCGGCCACCACCTCGAACGCCGGCACGGGCCATTCCCATGACCTGACGATCAACCAGCCCAACACCTTGCACGTGTCGTTGACCGACCCCGAGGACCTCGTCCCGGTCGACGAACTGCCCGTGGTGAAGGGCGTTCTAGGCTTCGCGCCGAACGCGGCGCCCGCCCCCGACCGCGACTACCGCGCGCACGTCGAGGTCGTCCTCGACGTGACCGAAAAGGTCATGCGGCTGGCCGACGGCGTCGAGTACCGCTTCTGGACCTTCGGTGACACCGTTCCGGGCCCCATGATCCGGGTTCGCCATGGTGACTACGTGACCTTCACGCTGCGCAATCACCCCGACAGCCTCATGCCGCACAACATCGACCTGCACGCGGTGACGGGCCAGGGGGGCGGCGCCGAGGCTACGCTCATCTCCCCTGGCCAGCAGGCCACGTTCTCCTTCACCGCGCTGCACCCCGGCGTGTACATCTACCACTGCGCCACGGCGCCGGTCGGCATGCACATCGCTAACGGCATGTACGGCCTCATAGTGGTCGAACCGAAGGAGGGCTTCAAGCCCGTCGACAAGGAGTTCTACGTCGTGCAGGGCGACTTCTACACGAAGGGCGACTTCGGCGAGCGCGGCCTCCAGGACTTCGACATGCAGCGCGCCATCAAGGAAGACGCCGCCTACGTGGTCTTCAACGGCTCGGTCGGTTCGCTGGTGGGCGAGAACGCGCTCTTCGCGGACGTCGGCGACGATGTGCGCATCTTCTTCGGCAACGGTGGTCCCAACCTGACCAGCTCGTTCCACGTGATCGGTGAGATCTTCGACACGGTGAACGTCGAGGGTGGGCGCCTGGTGAACCACGACGTGCAGACCACGTCGGTTCCCGCAGGCGGAGCCGTGATGGTCGAGTTCAAGGTGAACGTGCCCGGCACCTACAACCTCGTCGATCACGCGATCTTCAGGGCGTTCAACAAGGGTGCGGTGGGTCAGCTGGTCGTCGTCGGCGACAAGGACCCCTCGATCTTCACCGAACGCACGGACATCCGCCCCTTCGACCCCGCTTCCGAACAGTAAATTCCGCTGGTGGCGGCCGCCCGTTAGCGGCCGCCTTCAAGCGGCCGACCGCCACTTCCCCGAACGGTAGGCACCGAGCATGACGAGTACCGCGAGAACACTGAGCCGCACGCTTAGGCTGGTGGTTGCCATCGCGACGGCCTGGCTCGTGGGCTCGGCCGCGGCCGCGCCGAACATGGTCAGCGTCAAGGGGGGCGACGTCGAGCTCCTCTTCCCCGTCGCCGACGAGGGGCCGACCCTGGTCGCCCCGTTCAGCATCGACGTGGTTCCCGTGACGAACGCCGATTTCCTCCGCTTCCTCGAGGCCCACCCCGAATGGCAACGGGGCAACGTGCCCGAGGTGTTCGCAAACGAGAACTACCTCGCCGCCTGGCCCGCCGAACTCGGTTTGGGCGACCTCGATCCGGCTGCCCCCGTAACGGGCGTGTCCTGGTTCGCGGCGGCAGCCTATTGCGAGGCCAGCGGCGGCCGGCTCCCGACCGAGGCCGAGTGGGAGTTCGTCGCCAACGCCGGCTACCAAGGCCCGCGCGGGCGCGACGAGCCCGGCTTCAACGAGCGCATCTTAGTCCTCACCGCCAACCGTAGCCACCAACCCGGGCCCGTGGGGCAGGGCGACGCCAACTTCTACGGCGTCAAGAACCTGCACGGCCTGGTTTGGGAGTGGGTCTTCGACATCGGCTCGAGCTTCAACACGGGCGACAGTCGGAGCGAAGGCGACCGCCGGCTACAACTCGTGTGCGGCGGCGGCAGCGCCGGCGCCATTGACAAGAGCGACTACGCCGCCTTCCTCCGCTACGCGTTCAGGGCGGGGCTGAACGGCGCCTATTCCAGCGGCGGCCTGGGTTTCCGCTGCGCCGTTTGAGGGGGTACCTAGTGCGCCTCACCGCCGCGTCCAACCGGATCTTCGAGAAGCTGTCGGCCGCAAAGCCGTCTGCCGCAAAGGCGCCTGCCGCAAAGCCGTCTGCCGGAAGGCTGTCGCTGGCAACGCTTACGGTGCTGCTCGCGCTCTCGCTCGCCGCTTGTGGGGGAGAGGACAAGGGCGGGACGGCGCCGAGCGCGGCCGCCACGCCTAATGCGGCCACCGCGCCGAGTGTTGCGGCCGCGACTGCCACGCCAGCGGCCGCTGTCTCTGCCACCACCACCGCTGCCACGACCACTGCGGGCACCAACGCCGCTCCCACCAACGCCGCGGCGACGCCCACCACTGCCAGCTCGGCCGAACCCCACACGCCCGACATGCACACGACCGACCCCGAAGCTGCGCACGCGACCGACCCCCACGCCGCGCACGGGACCGACCCCCACGCCGCGCACGCGACCGACACGCACACGACCGACCTACACGCCGCGCACGCGACCGACACGCACCCGACCGACCCGCACGCCGCGCACGCGGCGCCCCTCGCGGCCACCGAGCTACCCGGCACCTCGCTCTTCCACCTGAGCGGCACGTTCAAGGGCCAGGACGGCGCGGAGTTCCGGCTCGGAGAACTGCGGGGCCGGCCTACCGTGATCGTTATGTTCTACGGCGATTGCACGACGGCCTGCCCGCTACTCGTGAAGTCGGCCCAGGACATCGAGGCGGCGCTTCCCCCCGAAGTGGCCGAGCAGACGCAGTTCGTGATGGTGTCTTTCGATACCGCGCGCGACACGCCCGCCAAGCTCCGCGCCTACGCCCAGGAGCGGGGTCTCGACAAGGGCCGCTGGCACTGGTTGGTAGGCAGCCCGCTTCTCACGCGTCAGCTCGCGACCCTATTGGGCGTGCAGTACCGTGACGCGGGCAACGGCATGTTCGCCCACAGCAACCTCGTGACCGTGTTGGACGAGCAGGGCGTGCCCGAGGCGCGCATCGAGGGGCTCGGCGCGGCGCTCGACCCGGCGGTCGACGCCATCCGCGCCTTCACGAACTGACGCCCGGGCTACTGCGCGCCCAAGCTCCGCAGCGCCTCGCGCACGTTGTCGCCGTGTTCTTCGAGCGCCAGGGCCGCTCGCTCCGAGCTCACGCCTGCCTTGCAAGCCACGATGGCGTTACGGATGTCGCCCCCGGCCGCCTCCAGCGCCTTCGCGGCGGCCGCCTCGCCAACGTTCGCGCCCTGGGACACGATCATCACGGCTCGCGCGCGCAGCTTCGCGTTCACGGCGCGCATGCCCACCATCAGGTTCTCGTAGGCGCCGCCGAGGCGCACCAACACGGTGGTGGAGAGGGCGTTGAGCGCTACCTTCTGCGCCGTGCCGGCCGCCAGGCGCGTGCTACCGGCCAGGACTTCCGGACCCGTTTCGAGCAATACCCCGACGTGGGCCACCTCGAGGAGGGGGGCGCCCGGGTTGTTGGCGATGCCCACGGTGAAGGCCCCCAGCTCGCGGGCGCGCTTGAGGGCGGCGATGGTGTAAGGCGTGCCGCCGCTCGCGGCCACGCCGATCATCGCGTCGTTACCGCTCACGCGTAAAGCGTCCACCTCGCGGGCCGCGGCCGCCTCGTCGTCCTCCGCACCCTCTTGCGCCGTGCTCTGCGCCGAGGCGCCGCCCGCCAACAGGGTGACGGCGCGGTCGAAGCCGAACGTCGGCGCCAGCTCCGCCGCGTCTTGCAGGCCCAGGCGCCCCGAGGTTCCGGCGCCCACGTAGACCAGGCGGCCACCACGCTGCAGTTGCCGCTCGATGCCGGCGGTCGCCCGCTCCAGGTCGGGCAGCGCCCGCGCTACTGCCTCCACCGCTCGGCGGTTCGAGTCGACGATGGCCGCGAGGATGTCGGACGCCGGCCAGGCATCGAGGCCGGAGTAGTCGGCGACGGCGGCCTCGGTGGTGCTTGGCAGGGGAGTGGCGTCGGAATCGCCAGGCCGCATGTTCGCTTCCTCCTCGCCCGGAGCCGTCACAGTGGGCCCTCGGCGCGCTGGTAGGTGCGCCAGACCCTGGCGCCGAGCTTGCCGTAGAAGGTAGTGAGCGTGGTCCAGTTGATGAGCAGGTCGGTTGCTCCGCGGTCTTGCAGCCAGGCCGCGCCCGCGCGCACCAGGCTCAGCCCAAGGCCGAGCCCACGCGCCGACTCCGACACCCCCAGGGGACCAATGCCCGCCACCTTGGCGGCGCCACCGAACCCGTCGACGGCCCTGCGCCAGTAGAGGCTGGGGGCGACCAGGGCCTCGTCGCCCTGGAACAAAGCGCAGAAGCCCTCGGCCCTGGCCGAGGGGCCGGCGCCTCCCGGGCTTGCCTTCGCTAGGGTGAGGACGGTCGCCCCCGCCCCCAGGTAGGCCTCCACCTCGTGGGCCCAGCGGCCGGGGAAGGCGCGCGCCACGAACTCGAGGGCGGCCGCGGGTTCGTCGGCGCGCACCGTCCAGCCCGGCGGCAACGGGGCCTGGGGCAGCGGCAGGCGCAGGTCGACGTGCAGGTCGTGTTCGGACGCGAGGGACCGCGCGCCCGCGCGCCGCGCCAGGCGCCAGAGGGCCGCGAACGATTCCTGCGGTGGGCCTGGAAGGAGGTGGTTGGCGTCGCTACCGAGGCGGAAGCGCTTGGCGCCACCGGCGCGCAAACGTGCGAGGAGTTCGGATAGGAGCCGGCCCCCCACGCCGCTGCCCTGCCATGGCCCCGCCACGGCCAGCAGGGAGACCCACCCGACGTCGGCCGGCAGCCACGCCACCCCGTCAGGGAGACGGCCATAGGCAGCGCCCACCAGGTGCTCGTCCGCGAAGGCGCCTATGAGCAGTTCGGGCTGGTGGTGGCGCGAAAGGCGTTCGAGCCACACGCGGTCTTCGAGGGGGTAGAGCTCGCGCCCCAGGCCCTCCCAGGCGGAGCGCCATACTTCCGGCACCAAGGCCACGGCGGCGCCGTTCAGGGTGCGCACCGTCACTTCCTCAGCGTTGGGTGCGGCCGCGGTCACTGGGCCCTCAGGTCGAGGGCCATGCGGTAGAGGTCGCCGCGGTACGCGCTGCGCACGTACTCGAAAGGGCGCTCGTCGGCGTCGTAGGTGGTGCGCTCGAGCGCCAGCACGGGCACTTCGCGGCCGATGCCCAGGACCTTCGTCTCGTGCCTGGTGGGCAGGCGGGCGCTGATGGTCTGCCGCGCGCGCCGCGGCCTGATGCCGAACTGCCGTTCCAGGGTCTTGTAAAGCGACCCGGAGCGTTCCAGTTCCTCGATCGAGATCTCGAGCAGGTGAGTGGGGAGGTAGGCGTCCTGCAGGGCGAGCGGCTCGCCATCGGCAGTGCGGAGGCGGCTGACGCACAAGACGGTCTCACCCGGCCGCACGCCCAGCGCGGCCGCGGCCTGATCGTCCGCGGCCACCGCCTTGGCCCCGAGCAGCCTCGAGCCGGGCCGCAGCCCCAAGTGCCGCGCCTCGTCCGTGAAGCCGACGACCCGGTCGATGATCTGCAGGAGGGGCTGGCCCTTGACGTAGGTGCCGGAGCCCTGCCGCTGCTGAACGAGGCCGGCCTCCTCCAGCTCCTTGAAGGCGCGCCTGGTGGTCATGCGCGAGAGCCCGAGGGACGAAGCGAGGCTCCTCTCGGAGGGCAGGGCGCTGCCGGGGCGCAGCAGGCCGAGTTCGATCGCGCGTGCCAGGCGCTCCTTGAGTTGGAGGTACGCGGGTGTAGGCAGCGTTCTATCGATCTCGATATCGCTGAGCTTCATGGCCTCTGACGGTCCCTTCCGGCGCGCGGCGCCCGAGCGGGTACATTAAGACGCACCTATATGTACCACTCCTATACCACTGGGTCAACGAGGCGGCGGCGCCGTCAGGGCGTTTCCCGGCGCCGTGCGCCGCGTCTCATCCGAGTGGTCTTGCAGTGGTCTACTCTGGTGACGCATACTGAAGACGTTCGACAGAAGGAGGCACGAATGGCTCGTAAGACGATAGTCACGCTAGTCCTGGCCGCCGCTTTGGTCGTTGCCGGGGCTGCTTTCGCGCAGCCGAAGACGGTCGACTACCCCGGCCTCGGCATGACCCCGGGCAAGGTCGGGGGCACGTTGACCCTTGGGCTGGCCGACTCGCCGCCTACTTTCTTGTATTACGGTCAGATCGACAACAACACGCAGACGCTGACGGGCGTGGTGTTCGACCCCCTCGTCGAGTTCAACCTCGAGACCTACGCGATCGAGCCCGCCCTCGCCGCCAGCTGGGACGTCAGCCCCGACGGCACCGTCTACACCTTCCACCTCCGGCAGGGCGTCAAGTGGCACGACGGCACGCCCTTCACCTCCGCCGACGTGGTCTTCACGTACACGCAGATCATCGCCAACCCGGAGGCCCGCGCCGGTGACGCCGCCGCGTTCGTCTTCACCGTCGACGGCGAGCAGCGCCCCGTGACCTTCGCCGCGCCCGACGACAGCACCGTCGTCATGACCCTGCCGGCCCCGGCGGCGGCGTTCCTCCTGCAGCAGCGCTTCCCCATGCTGCCGAAGCACAAGCTCCTGCCCTTCTCGGTCGAGGGCGGCGCGGAGCAGGCCGATATCAACAACGCCTGGTCGACCGCCACCCCGCTCTCCGACGTCGTCGGCACCGGGCCCTTCATGTACGACACTTACGTGCCGGGCCAGAAGGTCGGCCTCGTTCGCAACCCCAACTACTGGAAGGTCGATGCGGCCGGTACCTCCCTGCCCTACGCCGACCGCCTCGACTACCTCATCGTGCGTGGCAACGAGGCGCAGGCCGCCCAGTTCCTCGCGGGCAACCTGGCCACCCTCAACATCTCGGGCGCCCAGTTCCCAGACTTCAAGAGCCGCGAGGTGGCCGGCGCCGACTTCCGCGTGGTGACTAGCCCCGCCCTCTTCGGCTCGCCGCCTCACCTCGCCTTCAACTTCGATGACCCCGAGTTCAGCGCCGTGTTCTCCGACGTGGCCTTCCGCCGCGCCATGGAGCGCGCCGTAGACCGCCAGCGCATCATCGACGACGTCTACAACGGCCTCGCCGAGATACCCGGCACCCCGACGGCACCGGCCGACGGCACCTTCTACGAGGACACCAAGAGCCTCATGCTGCCGTTCGACCTCACCGAGGCGGGCGCGGCCCTCGACGCCCTGGGCATCAAGGACACCGACGGCAACGGCGTGCGCAACGTGCCCTCGGGCAAGGACCTCGAGTTCTCGCTCACCTACAACTCCGACTCGAGCACCTACACCGACATGGCCACCATCTTGCAGAACGACTTCTCCAAGATCGGCGTGAAGGCCAACCTCGTCGGCGTTCAGGGCTCGGCGCTCCTCTCCACCGGCCTCGCCGGCGACTACCAGGCCATCATCATCGCGCTCGGCAACCAGCCCGACCCCGAGCTGCGCAAGCCCATCTGGCAGCCTGGCGGCTCGCTGTACTACTGGCACCGCTCCACGCAACCCGCCGAGCCGGGCGGCCCGCCCAACTTCGCCGCCATGGCCGACTGGGAGAAGCGCATCTACGACATCTTCGACCAGGGCACCACCCTCGTCGACCGCGACGCGCGCGTGGCCCTCTACAAGGAGTGGCAGCGCATCAACGCCGAGAAGGTGCCGGTCATCATGATCGCCAAGCCGGCCAACATCGCGGCCGTGCACAACAGCGTGGGCAACTTCGTCTACAACCTGGGCGTCATCCCGGGTTACAACCCCGTGCCGCTCTACTTCGTCAAGTAGCGGCAGCGAGACAAGCAACGCTCCGGGCCGGCACGCACTTTGTGCCGGCCCGGTCCATCTAGACTGGGGACCAGCCGATGTTCGCCTACCTGCTCAGGCGCGTGCTCATGATGCTGCCGACGATCCTGCTCGTGTCAGTGGTGTGCTTCGTGGTCATCCAGGCGGCGCCGGGCTCCTTCACCGACCGTTACCTGGAGGACCCGCGCATGGGCCCCGACGCGGTGGCGCGCATCAACGCCCAGCTCGGCCTCGACAGGCCCCTCTACGAGCAGTACCTCCGCTGGGTGGGCGGCATCGTCACGCGCCTCGACTTCGGCTACAGCTTCTTCGCCAACCGTCCCGTATCGACCGTGATCGGGGAGAGGCTCTTCTGGACCATCGTCGTGGCCGGCATCACCATGCTGTTCTCGTGGCTGGTGGCCGTGCCCCTCGGCATCTTCACGGCCCTGAGGCGCAACGGCTTCACCGACGCCATCGCGAGCTTCATCGGCTACGTGGGCCTCGCCGTGCCCGACTTCCTCATCGCGCTGCTCCTGATAGCCCTGGTGCTCCAGACCGGCGGCACGCAGGTGGGCGGGCTCTTCAGCCCCAAGTACATAGGCGCGGCGTGGAGCTGGGACAAGTTCCTCGACTTCCTCAACCACATGTGGATCCCGATCCTCGCCATCGGCACCTCGGGCGTGGCCTCGGTCATGCGGCAGATGCGCGCCAACCTCTTGGACGTCCTGAACGCCGACTACGTCCGCACCGCACGCTCCAAGGGGCTGTCGGAGCGGCGCGTCATCAACCGCCACGCGGTGCGCACCGCCATCAACCCGCTCGTCTCGATGCTCGGCCTGAGCCTGCCCGAACTCATCAACGGCACCATCATCGCGAGCATCGTCCTCAACCTCCCCACCATCGGCCCGCTCCTTTACGACTCGCTCCTCGCCAAGGACCAGTACGTGGCCATGTCGCTCCTGCTCCTGGCCAGCGCCTTGCTCATCGTGGGCAACCTGCTCGCCGACCTGGCCCTGGCCTGGATAGACCCACGGATCCGCTATGACTGACGCCACCGCAGCGGGCGGGCTGGTGCAGACGACCGAGTACGAGGTCGGGCCGGGCCCGTGGCGCCTGGCGTGGCGGCGCTTCTCGCGCTCCCGTACGGGCCTGCTGGGCGGGGTCATCCTGCTGGTGCTCTACTTCGTGGCCCTCACCGCGCAGTTCCTGGCCCCGTTCGAGATCACCACGCAGCACCGCGCCGTCTACCAACCCCCACAGCCCGTGAGGGTCTGGCAGGACGGGCGCCCGGCCTGGCCGCACACCTTCGTCATGCAGCAGCAGCGCGACCCCGTCACCTTCCGGCGGATCTTCGAGCCCGACTTCGACCAACCCCTACCCCTGCGGCTCTTCGTCAAGGGCGAGAAATACAGCTTCCTGGGACTGTTCGTCACCGACCTGCACCTGTTCGGCGCCGTCGGCGGCGACTATTACCCCCTGGGCACCGACCGCTTCGGCCGCGACCTGTTGTCGCGCATGCTGGTCGGCTCGCAGGTCTCGCTCACCGTGGGGCTCATCGGCATCATCATCTCTTTCACGATCGGCATATTGATCGGCGGCATCAGCGGCTATTACGGCGGCTGGCTGGACCAGCTGCTGCAGCGCTTCATCGAGGTGCTCCTGAGCTTCCCGCGCATCCCTATCTTGCTCGCGTTGGCCACCGTGATCCCCAGCACCTGGCCCTCTACGTACGTCTACCTAGGCATCGTGGCGGTGCTTGCCTCCATCGGCTGGGCCGGACTGGCACGCGTGGTGCGCGGCCAGGTCCTCGCCGTGCGCGAGACCGAGTTCGTCACCGCCGCCAGGGCGCTCGGGGTGCGCGACCTCAGCATCATCGTCAAGCACGTGGTGCCCAACCTCACCTCCTACCTGGTGGTGGCGGCCACCCTCGCGCTGCCCGGCTACATCCTCGGCGAGAGCGCGCTGTCGTTCCTGGGCCTGGGCGTCAAGGAGCCCATGACCTCGTGGGGCCTGCTGCTCAAGGACGCGCAGAACTTCGAGTCGCTCAGGCTCTACCCGTGGCTGCTGGCGCCGGGGGCGCTCATCGTCGTCTCCGTGCTGGCCTTCAACTTCGTGGGCGACGCGCTGCGAGACGCCGCGGACGTCAGGTCGAGGTGACCCCGTGACGCGGCTGCCCCTCATGACGGACCTCTCGGGCACCGAGCTCACGCCCGACGAGCGCGCCTTCCTTTCCGAGCGGCGCGTGGCCGGCATCTGCCTGTTCGCTCGCAACGTGGCGGACCGTTACCGCCTGGCCGACTACCTTGCGGAGGTGCGCCGGCTTGCGGGCGAGGACCTGATCGTGGCCGTCGACCAGGAGGGCGGCGGGGTGCTGCGCCTACTCGACGTGCCCTTCCCGCCGCCCGCCATGGCGTTGGGGGCGGCCGACAACCTCGGCCTTACCGAGGAGGTGGCCGCCGCCACCGGCCGGGCCCTGGCCGCGGTCGGCATCAACCTCGACTTCGCGCCCGTGGCCGACGTCAACTCGAATCCCGCCAACCCCGTCATAGGCGACCGCTCGTTCGGCGCCGACCCGGCCCTGGCCGCGCGCCACGTGGCAGCGTTCGTGCGCGGCCTGCAGTCGGCCGGCGTGGGCGCGACGCTCAAGCACTTCCCGGGCCACGGCGACACGAGCACCGACTCCCACCTCGCCCTACCCGTCGTGGACCGCTCCCTGGAGGAGCTGCGCGCCACCGAGTTCGTGCCGTTTCGCGCCGGGGTGGCCGCCGGGGCGGCGGCCGTGATGAGCGCGCACATCGTGCTGCCGCGGCTGGACCCCGACCTGCCCGCCACCCTCTCGCGCCGGGCCATGCACGGCCTCCTGCGCGAGGAGCTCGGCTTCGAGGGAGTGAGCGTCACCGACGCGCTCGACATGCGGGCCATAGCGGAGCGTTACGACGCCGGTACCGCCGCGGTCTTGGCGCTGCAGGCGGGCGTGGACCTGCCGCTCACGCTGGGGCCCGTCGACGAACATCGAAGGGTGCTGCAAAAGGTCGAAGGCGCGCTGGCTTCGGGCGAGCTCTCCGGCGCCGGGCTCGCGCAGGCCCGGGCGCGGCTGACACGCTTCGCGCTCGAGTTCCCAGCGTTGCCGACTGGCGGCCGCATGGACGAGGGGGTCGAGGCTGCCGACCGCGCTGTGATGGCCCGCGCCACCAAGACGGGGCTCGTCACGCTTGGCCGCCTGCCGCGCCTCGGCCCGGGAACGCGCGTGGCGTTCCTCGCCAGCGGTGAAGTGCGTGCCAGCGCCGCCAGCCAGGTCAGCGCCAAACCGGCCGACGAGCTGGTCGCCGAGCTGCTGCGCCGAGGGGTGGACGTCTCGCGGCTCGAGCTGGCGCCAGGCGAGACGAGCGACCCCACGCCGTGGTTGGGCGGCATGAGCGCACTGCCGGAGGTCGTCTTGTATGCCTCGACCAGCCGCAGCCGGTTGGCCTCCGCGGAGGCGGCCACTGCCCGGCGCGCGGCGGCCTGGGCGCGGCACACCGGAGTGCCCTTCGTGCACGTCGCGCTGTGGAACCCGTACTCGGCGGAGTTGTTGCCTGGGCCGGCGCTACTCGCCTTCGGCTACAGGGGCAGCGCGGCGGCGGCCGTGGCGGATGCGCTCATGGGCGAGGCGACGGTGGGCACGTTGCCGGCACCCATCAGCTCCCTCGCCTAGGGGCGGCGAGCGGCGCACGAACTATTGGTTCGAGAACGAATCCCGTAAGTTTTGCATAAGGACAGCGTGAGTCCTGGACGGCTATATTCGGCGCAACGAACGCGAGCAAGCGGAATTCGCCGCTGCGTACCGAAGGATTTGCCATGAGAAAGTTAGCGTTGCTATCCAGTGTGTTGTTCGCAGGTCTACTGATTGCCGCGTGTGGCATCAGTGAACCGGTCTTGGTGCCGCGGAATAGCGCGGTATTGAGCATCACCCCGGACGGGATCGCGGACGGCAAGGTGGACATCCCCTACGACCTCACGTTCGAGGCCACCAGCATCCCGGCCGGCGTGAGCCAAGTAACGTTCCAGTGGAGCTTCGGCGACGGCAAAGGCGTAGGCGCGAAGCAGGTGGACGTCGTGAACGGCGCCGCCTCTCACACCGTCACTTACTCCTACTCCGCCAAGAACGTCTACGGCCTCACGGTGCTCGCCAAGCAGTCGGGCGGCAGCGTGCTGGCCTCGAAGTCGGTAACGGTGGGCATCGAAGCCAACCCCGAGCGCGGCAAGCCGTTCGGGTCGTGCGACGGCTGGCGGTCGAGCACCCAGGGCGGTTACGGCGTCACCGTCGACGTCTGGGACATCAGCGACGTCCCGGCCGGCGCCGTCTTCGACATCAAGTACGACACCATCAGGATCCCCGACAAGATCGTGGTCGAGTACCCGGCCGGCACCGAGGTGTTGGACACCGGCTGGCGTGGGGCCCCCAACTACGACGGTAGCGACCTCTACCCCGGCGGCCTCGCGGGCGGCGGCAAGGGCAGCGCCGATGCGATCTTCAGCAAGACGGCGTCGAACGAGTTCAAGGTGACGGTCTTCGGCCCCGACCCCGCAACCAAGTGGAGCTATGACGTAAGGTGCCGCGTTCCCTGAACTTCCCTGAGCGCGAAGGTCCGTGGCGGGTCTTAGCGCGCGCGAGCCGCTGAAGGCAGAAGGTTGCAACCCCCAAGGCCGCGTGAGACGATCAGCGTCTCACGCGGCCTTCTCTACCGGCAGCCTGAGCGCCATGCTCAGCGACACGGTGGCCAACACCATGCTCACGGCCACGGCCGGCAACAGCACGCGGTTGCCGAGGAGGTCCATGATGGCGCCCACGGTGGCCGGCGCCAGGATCGCGGCCGCGGCGCCGAAAAGGTAGTACATGCCGGTGTAGAAACCCACGTGCTCGTCGCCCCCCTTGTTGACGACCAACGGGTAGGCGGGCACCCG
>Ga0265293_10005054_pt1 | contig 22517 bp, 21 predicted proteins | sample Munlanlewell138R_FD_192505 | JGI IMG/M metagenome (GOLD analysis project Ga0265293, IMG submission 192505) | Leachate microbial communities from a municipal landfill in Southern Ontario, Canada - Leachate well 138R | ecosystem: Engineered > Solid waste > Landfill > Unclassified | place: Canada... | reverse complement strand
GGCATCGCCGGCTCGCAGCTCTTCAACGCGCTGACCTCCTTCATCATCACCAAGTCTGCCAATGCCGAACAGGCGCGTGGCATCATGTTCTGGCTGCTCGGCAATCTGAGCGGGGTGCGCTGGCCGTGCCCATCGCCCTGACCGGGCTGATTGCCTGCGTCTGGCATGCGCGCGCGCTCGATGCCTTCGCCTTCGGTGCAGACTCCGCCGCTTCGCTCGGCATTCCCGTGCGCAGGGTGCAGGTCATGCTGATCGGGCTCACCGCGCTGGTCACCGCCGTCATGGTTTCCATCGTCGGCTCCATCGGCTTCGTCGGGCTGGTCATCCCGCATGCGGCGCGCTTCGTGGTCGGCGTACGCCATGGCCGTCTGGTGCCGGCGACGGCGCTGACGGGCGCTGCCTTCCTCATCGCGGCAGATGTGCTGTCGCGCACCATGATCCCCGGTCAGGTGCTGCCGATCGGCGTCATCACCGCACTGGTCGGCGCGCCGGCCTTCGCCCTGATCCTGCTCAGGGGACGCCGTCGGCCATGATCCTCCAAGCAAGCAATCTCGGCTGGAGCGTACGCCGTCTCCGGATCGTGCAGGGCGTGGACCTTGCCGTGCGCGAGGGTGAGACGTTTGGACTGGTCGGTCCCAACGGTTCGGGCAAATCGACCCTGCTGCGCCTGCTTGCCGGAATTCTGAAGCCGACAACGGGCAAAGTCGCCGTGGAAGGGCAGCCGCTTTCCGGCCTGCCGCGCCGGCTGGCGGCGCAAAAGATCGCCTATCTCGAACAGCAGGCGGACACCGGCGAGGCGATCACCGTGCGCGATGCGGTGGAGCTTGGCCGCACCCCCTGGCTGACGCCCCTGCAACCCTGGTCGGATGAGGACGACCGCATCGTTGCCGGGGCACTGGCCGATGCGGATCTGCATGGATTTGAAAGCCGCTTCTGGGCCACGCTTTCCGGAGGCGAGAAGCAGCGCGTGCATCTGGCGCGCGCCCTTGCCCAGCGGCCGCGCATCCTGCTGCTCGACGAGCCCACCAATCATCTCGACGTGCGCCACCAGCTTTCCATGCTGCAACTGGTGGCCGCCTTGCCGGTGACATCGATCATCGCGCTGCACGATCTCAATCAGGCGCTGGCCTGCGACCGCGTCGGCATCATGGCCGGCGGCCGGCTGGTGGCGCTGGGGCCACCGCAGGAGGTTCTGAGCGTCGACCGCATCGCCGAGGTATTCTGCGTGCGCGCCAGCATCGTCGTCGATCCCGCCGACGGCGCCCGCATTTTCCGCCTCGACCATCTCCGCTGAAAGGTATTCCATATGCGTCTCGTTTCCGCCCTGATGCTGGCCTCGCTCGTCATCTCCGCACCGGCTTTCGCCGAAATGCACGAGGTGAAGATGCTCAACCGCAACGCATCCGGCCCGATGGTCTATGAGCCTGATTTCCTGCAAATTGCTCCCGGCGACACGGTGAAATTCATAAAGACCACCAGCGGCCACAATGCCGCGACGGTCGAGGGCATGGTGCCGGAAGGCCATGAGGGCTTTCTCGGCAAGATCAACGAGGAGATCGAGGTCACGCTGGACGAACAGGGCTTCTACGGCATCAAATGCTCGCCGCATTACGGCATGGGCATGGTGATGGTCATCCGCGTCGGCGATTCCGATCTGCCGGCCTCGTTCCCGGCCGCCGACGTGCCTGAGCGCGCGAAGAAGCGTTTTGTCGAAATCCTGGAACGCAACGGATACGGAAAATGACCGGGCCGTCGCCCCACGGCGACAATTTCGACCTGAAGGAAGATATCCGCTCCTACTGGTCGAAGCGCGCGCAGACCTTCGATCTCGCCTTCGGCCATTTCATCGCGCCGGGACCGGAGGCGCGTGCGTGGCAAAAGCCGATACGCGACACGCTGGGTGAGAAGGCGCTGCGCGTGCTGGAGCTTGCCTGCGGCACGGGCGAGGTGACGCGGCTCATCCACGATCTCGGCCACGACGTCACCGCGCTCGACTTCTCCGAGGCGATGCTGGAAGTGGCGCGCGCCAAGCATAAGGGCAAGGAGCGTCTGCGTTTCATTCTCGCCGACGCCGAAAACACCATGGAGCCTGATGCCGCCTATGACGCCATCGTCTGCCGTCATCTGGTGTGGACGCTGACCACTCCGCAGGAAACGTTCCGCGAATGGCTGCGGCTGCTGAAGCCCGGGGGCAGGCTGCTGGTTTATGACGGCGACTGGACAGCGCCGAGCCCCACCGGGCGCCTGTTCGCATGGCTGGTTTCCCTGATCGACCGCATGCAGGGAGCCGATCCCTACTATGACGGGGCGATGAGCGACAAGCATGAGAAGATCATGCGCGCGATCCCGTTCCGCGAGGGCCTCACCTATGAGCGGCTGGCCCCGATGCTCAAAGACGCAGGGTTCGCAGAGATCCGCTACATTTCGCACGACAGCATCGCCAAAGCCCAGCGCGAAACCGCCACGTTGCGCAACCGACTGCGCACCCGCGTCTACCGACGCTTCATCCTCAGCGCCACCCGCCCGGCCTGACGAACCGCGTCATTTCACCACGAAACCGTGGGCGAAGGGGTCGCGATCATCGATGAAGATGGTGTTGTAGCCGGTCATGCGCGCCCAGCCGGCGATCGAGGGAATGATGGCGGAGCGGTCCGCCACACGCGTCACCGCCTCGACCCGGCCTTTGAACAGCGATCCGATGATCGATTCATGCACGAACTCGTCGCCGGCCTTCAGTTGCCCCTTTGCGGCAAGCTGCGCCATGCGCGCCGAGGTGCCGGTGCCGCAAGGGGAACGGTCGATGGCCTTCTCCCCGTAGAAAACGGCATTGCGGGCATGCGCGCCCGCCACCGTCGGCTTTCCCGTCCACTGGATATGGGAAAGGCCGCGAATTTCCGGGTGCTCGGGATGCACGAACTCGTATTTCGCATTCAGTGCCGCGCGCAGCATCGGCGACCAGCCCACCAGTTCGCCGGCGGAGTGATCGGCCATGTCGCGGAAATTCTTCTGCGGCTCGACGATGGCATAGAAATTGCCGCCATAGGCGACATCGACGACGATCTCGCCAAGGCCTTCCACTTCGGCGGTCAGGCCTTCGGCATAGAGGAAGCCGGGCACGTTGGTCAGCCGCACTTCTTCCACGAAGCGACCTTCCTGCCGGTAGGTGATATCCACCTTGCCGGCGGGTGCGTCGATGGAAAGGCTTCCCGGCGCGCGCGGCGTGATCAGCCCGTTCTCGATGCCCATGGTGATGGTGCCGATGGTGCCATGCCCGCACATGGGCAGGCAGCCGGAGGTTTCAATGAACAGCACCGCGACGTCGCAATCGGGACGCGTCGGCGGATAGAGGATGGAACCCGACATCATATCGTGGCCGCGTGGCTCGAACATCAGCCCGGTGCGGATCCAGTCGAATTCGCGCAGGAAGTGGGCGCGTTTCTCCAGCATGTTGGCGCCTTCCAGACGTGGACCACCACCGGCGACCAACCGCACGGGATTGCCGCATGTATGCCCGTCGATGCAGGAAAAGGTGTGCGTGGCCATGGCTTCAGAACCTCTGCGCGGAGAAGGGGGAAAGGTCGATGGCGGGTGTGCGGCCCTCGACGAGATCGGCAACGAGACGCGCCGTGCCGGCCGACTGGGTCAGGCCGAGATGGCCGTGGCCGAAGGCGTAGACGACGCGCTGCGTGGCGCGCGCCGTGTCGATGACCGGCAGACTGTCGGGCAGGGAGGGGCGGAATCCCATCCATTCGCTGCCGCCTTGCGGATCGAGCCCCGGCAGGAACGAAACCGCCTTCTTCAGCATGGCGCGGGAACGCCCGAAATTCGGCGGCAGGTCGAGCCCGCCCAGTTCGACCGCGCCGCCGACGCGAATGCCGGTCGAAAGGCGCGTCACGACAAAGCCGTGGCCGCCGAAGGTGATCTGCGTGCGCAGGTCGAAGGCGCCGGATGGAAGCGTGGTGTTGTAGCCGCGCTCGGTTTCAAGCGGAATGCGCTCGCCGACCGTGCGGGCGATGCGGTGCGAAAAGGCGCCGGCGGCAACCACCACATGGGCGGCGCGCAATGATGTGCCTCCAGCACAAACCACCTCGATGCTGTTTTCCGCAGGGCGCAGGGCCGTTACCCCGGCGCGCCCGATCTCCCCGCCGTCGGCTGCAAAACGTCTGGCCAGTTCCAGGGTATAGACCTTGGGATCGGCGACCGAATACCAGCCGGGGGTGAAGGTGCCATGCGTGAAGCGCGGCGCAAGACCCGGCTGGGTCTGCGCCATCTCCTCCGCGTCCATGTGGCGGAAGGCAATGCCGTGGTCGGCGCGCGCCTGCCAGCCCGGCAGCGAGGCGCGAAATTCGGCCTCACCCTCATAGACCTGAAGATTGCCGTCATTGCGCAGCATGGAAGATACGCCGGCACGATGCAGGAAGGGTTCCAGTTCCGCCTTTGACAGGTCCATGAGCGCGGTCTGCGCCGCCATCGACTGCGCCACCCGGCGCGGCGCGCAGGCCCGCCAGAAGCGGAACATCCATGGCGCGATCCGCAGCGCATAGGACGGCGGCACCGACAGAGGCCCCAGCGGGTCGAGCAGCCATTTCGGCGCCTTGCGCAAGATGCCGGGCGAGGCCAGCGGCAATATGTCGGTGAAGGCGAAGGCGCCCGCATTGCCGGCGGATGCACCCGCCGCGGGTCCCTCACGATCGACGATCACGACGCGCTTGCCGCATTGCTGCAAGGCAAGTGCGGCCGACAAACCGACAACACCCGCTCCGATGACAATCACATCCGGGATGATCAGATCTGGCCGGACTGTGTCGGACATTCTTCTCTCATCGGGAACGCTCTGATCCGAAACGAGCGCATCTCCTGCATGGAGGCGCGCTCATTCACGATCAGACGTCTGCCCGACGAAGTAAAGCCGCTTGCCTGTGCCCGCTACTCTTTTTTTGCAGCGAAGCGGCTGTTCAGCCAGAGTGCCAGAATGGTGCAGATCGCGCCGGAAAGCAGGTAGGCGCCGGCCGAGATCAACCCGAAATGCGTCGACAACAGCAGTGCCGCCAGCGGCGCGAAACCGGCACCGAACAGCCAGGCGAAGTCGTTGGTGATCGCCGATCCCGTATAACGGTAAGCCTTGGCGAAGGAGGATGCCACCGCGCCGGAGGACTGGCCGAAGGACAGGCCGAGCAGGATGAAGCCGAGGATCATGAAGATCGCTTCGCCAACCGGACCGGCATCGAGCAACTGCGGCGCAAAGCCCGAGAAGGCGGCGATGGCGATGGCCGAGCCAAGCAGCAGCGAGCGGCGGCCGACACGGTCGGCCACGATGCCGGAGACCATGATGGCGACAAGACCGAAGACGGCGGCGACAGCCTCGATGATGAGGAAGCGGGCGATGCCCTCGGCGGTGAACAGGAACACCCACGACAGCGGAAACACCGTGACCATGTGGAATAGCGCGAAGCTTGCCAGCGGCGCGAAGGCGCCGACCACGACATTGCGGCCTTCGGCGCGAATCGTCTCGAAGATGCGCGCCGGCTGAAGCTCGCGGTTGTGGAAAAGCTCGCGATATTCGGGCGTCGAGACGATGCGCAGGCGCGCGAACAGGGCCACCACGTTGAGCGCGAAGGCGACGAAGAACGGGTAGCGCCAGCCCCAGGTGAAGAAATCCTGCGCCGACAGATTGCCGACGAAGAAGGCGAACAGAAGGCTCGCGACGATCAGCCCGGCAGGCGCGCCCAGCTGCGGGATCATCGCATACCAGCCGCGACGGCCTTCAGGCGCATTCATGGCGAGCAGCGAGGACAGGCCGTCCCACGTGCCGCCAAGCGCAATGCCCTGACAGATGCGGGCGAGCGCCAGCAGCCAGATCGCGGCAACGCCGATGCTCTCATAGCCGGGCAGGAAGGCGATGGCGACGGTCGCCGTGCCAAGCATGAACAGCGCGATCGTCATCTTCACGCCCTTGCCCCAGCCACGGTCCACTGCCATGAAGATCGCGGTGCCAACCGGGCGCGCGACAAAGGCCAGCGGGAAGATGGCGAAGGACCAGAGCGTCGCCGTCAGCGCATCGAGATGCGGGAACAGAAGCTTCGGGAAGACGATCACCGAAGCGATGGCATAGACGAAGAAGTCGAAAAACTCGGACGTGCGGCCGATGAACACGCCGACGGCGATCTCGCCGGGCGCGACATGCCCATGCCTCGCTTCCGGGCCGAGCGACCCATCTCCTGTCATTGCTGCCTGCGAATGCGCCATGATCACACGGAATTTCTGTCTCTGGAATAATGGCCGGCAACGGCCTGCCGGGCCTTCGCACGGTGCTTAGCCTCTTCATGCTGCATTGCGGCATTGGGCAAATTGTCCAATGTGCCGCTCCCGCTCAAGGGGTTAGCCGTGCCCCCGAACCGCCCATCGATCGGGCCCATTGATCGGATCTTCGCCTTGAAACTGACAAGACTTCTGGCTTTGACCCTGTTGCCGTTCCTGCTGAGCGCCTGCGATCTCGTGGTGCTCAGTCCCGCGGGAGACGTGGCCTGGCAGCAGCGCGACCTCGTCATCATCGCAACAGTGCTGATGCTGCTCATCATCATTCCGGTGATGGTGCTGATTGCCCTGTTCGCCTGGCGCTACCGGGCCGGCAACACGAAAGCCACCTACACGCCCGACTGGGATCACTCCACCCATCTGGAACTGGTGATCTGGGCGGCTCCGCTGCTCATCATCATCTGCCTCGGTGCGGTGACGTGGATGTACACCCATCTGCTCGACCCCTATCGGCCGCTCGACCGCATCGCGCGCGGCCAACCGGTCGCGGCGGAGATCGAGCCGCTTGAGGTGCAGGTCGCCGCGCTCGACTGGAAGTGGCTCTTCATCTATCCGGAATACGGCATCGCCACCGTCAACGAGATGGCAGCCCCGGTCGATCGGCCGATCCGCTTCCGCCTGACGTCGACCTCGGTGATGAATTCCTTCTACGTGCCGGCGCTGGCGGGCCAGATCTATGCCATGCCCGGCATGGAAACGACGCTGCACGGCGTCATCAACCGTCCGGGCGAATATGACGGCTTCTCTGCCAACTACAGCGGCGACGGCTTCTCCGGCATGCGCTTCACCTTCCACGGTGTCGACCATGATGGCTTCGACCAGTGGGTCGCCAGGGTAAAAGAGGCTGGCGGCAGCCTCGACCGCTTCGCCTATCTGGAGCTCGCCAAGCCCAGCGAGAAAGAGAAGCCCCGCCACTACGCCTCCGTCGACGAGCAGCTTTTCCGGCTGATCCGCGACCGCTGCGCAGAGCCCGGCCGCATGTGCATGGACGAGATGATGGCGATCGACGCCGAAGGCGGCCTCGGTCTGGCGGGCCTGCGCCTGCTGCAACCGCTTGAAGAGGGTCGCCCGTCCGCGCTCACCGCGCTGTTCGGACGCCGTTCCGTCGATGTGGCGAGCATCTGCACGCCTGAGGAAGCGGCCGCTTCGGAAGCCGTCTCCTGGTCGGCGTCGCTTGTTCCTCAGGTCGACCCCGCACCGCTCGTTGGTGCGGGGCTGCCGCGTCCTGCTCCCATATCTTCCGCCGCGCCGGCCATGTCCGTGCGCCAGCCCTTCGGCATCTGAGCGTTACAGAGCACATGTTCAACAGTACCGACCTTACCAAGCTGATTTTCGGCAGGCTCACATGGGAATCGCTGCCCCTGCATGAGCCGATCCTCGTCGCCACCTTCGCGGTGGTGGCGCTGGGCGGCATAGCGCTGCTGGGCGCCATCACATATTTCCGCCTCTGGGGCTATCTGTGGCGCGAATGGTTCACCACCGTCGACCACAAGCGCATCGGCATCATGTACATGATCCTCGGCATCATCATGCTGCTGCGCGGCTTCGCCGACGCGGTGATGATGCGCCTTCAGCAGGCGATGGCCTTCAACGGCTCGGAAGGCTATCTCAACGCCCACCACTACGATCAGATCTTCACCGCCCACGGCGTGATCATGATCTTCTTCGTGGCCATGCCGCTGGTGACGGGCCTGATGAACTATCTCGTGCCGCTGCAGATCGGCGCGCGCGACGTTTCGTTCCCGTTCCTCAACAATTTCAGCTTCTGGATGACCACGGCCGGCGCGATCCTGCTGATGATGTCGCTATTCGTCGGCGAATTCGCGCGCACCGGCTGGCTGGCCTATCCGCCGCTGTCGGGGGCCGAGCACAGCCCCGGCGTCGGCATGGATTATTACCTGTGGTCGTTGCAGGTGGCGGGCGTCGGCACGACGCTGTCCGGCATCAATCTCATCGTCACCATCGTCAAGATGCGCTGTCCCGGCATGACGATGATGAAGATGCCGGTCTTCACCTGGACGTCGCTGTGCACCAACGTGCTGATCGTCGCCACCTTCCCGATCCTGACCGCGACGCTGACGCTGCTGACCCTCGACCGCTATGTGGGAACGAACTTCTTCACCAGCGATCTCGGTGGCAATCCGATGATGTACGTCAACCTCATCTGGATCTGGGGCCACCCCGAGGTCTACATCCTCGTGCTGCCCGCCTTCGGCATCTTCTCCGAGATCGTCTCGACCTTCTCGGGCAAGCGCCTGTTCGGCTATACCTCGATGGTCTACGCCACGGTGTGCATCACCATCCTGTCCTATCTGGTGTGGCTGCATCACTTCTTCACCATGGGGTCGGGCGCGAGCGTCAACTCGTTCTTCGGCATCACCACGATGATCATCTCGATCCCGACCGGCGCCAAGCTCTTCAACTGGCTGTTCACGATGTATCGCGGCCGCATCCGCTTCGAGTTGCCGATGATGTGGACGCTCGCCTTCATGTTCGTCTTCGTCATCGGCGGCATGACGGGCGTGCTGCTGGCCGTGCCGCCGGCCGACTTCGTGCTGCACAACTCGCTTTTCCTGGTCGCGCATTTCCACAACACCATCATCGGCGGCGTTGTCTACGGTCTGTTCGCCGGCATGGTGTTCTGGTTCCCGAAGGCGTTCGGCTTCAAGCTCGATCCGTTCTGGGGCAAGATTTCGTTCTGGGGCTGGGTGCTGGGCTTCTTCTTCGCCTTCATGCCGCTCTATGTGCTCGGCCTGATGGGCGTGACGCGGCGCCTGCGGGTGTTCGACGACGCCTCCATCCAGATCTGGTTCCAGATCGCGGCCTTCGGCGCGTTCCTCGTGCTGGTCGGCATCGTCGCCTTCATCATCCAGATCGCCGTCAGCATCTGGAAGCGTGAGGAACTGCGCGACACCACCGGCGACCCGTGGGACGGACGCACGCTGGAATGGGCGACCTCCTCGCCGCCGCCGGACTACAATTTCCCCTTCACGCCGGTCGTCTACGACAACGACGCATGGTGGGACATGAAGAGGCGCGGCTATGTCCGTCCACTGGAAGGCTTCAAGCCCATCCATATGCCGAACAACACGGGCACGGGCATCATTCTTGCCGCCCTGAGCATCGTCATGTCGTTCGGTCTCATCTGGTACATGTGGTGGCTGGCGGCACTCGGTTTCATGGCCATCATCGCGGTGTCGATCTATCACACGTTCAACTACGACAATGGCTTCACCATTCCCGTCGAGGACGTGACGCGCAGCGAAGATGCGCGCACGAAGCTGATGGCAGGGGAGGCCTGATCCGATGAGCGCCACGACCCGGACCATGGACGGCGCCGAAGCGCCCGTCTTCTACCTGACGGAAGACCATCACCACGAAGAGGGCAGCGGCACGCTGCTCGGCTTCTGGCTCTACCTGATGAGCGACTGCCTCATCTTCGCCTGCCTGTTCGCGATCTATGGCGTGCTTGGCACCAGCTACGCCGCCGGACCCGCGCCGAAGGACCTGTTCGACCTGCCGCTGGTCGCCGTCAACACGGCGATGCTGCTGTTCTCCTCCATCACCTACGGCTTTGCCATGCTGGAGATGGTGAAGAGCAATGGGCGTGCCACACTCGTCTGGCTCGGCATCACCGGCCTGTTCGGCCTCGCCTTCCTCGGCATCGAGCTCTACGAGTTCCATCACTTGATCCATATCGGGGCGACGCCGCAGCGCAGCGCGTTCCTGTCCTCCTTCTTCACGCTGGTCGGCACGCACGGCCTGCACGTGACCTTCGGCATCATCTGGCTGGTCACGCTGATGGTTCAGGTCGGCAGGTTCGGGCTGATCGAGGCCAACAAGCGCAGGCTCATGTGCCTGTCGATGTTCTGGCATTTCCTCGACGTCATCTGGATCGGCGTCTTCACCTTCGTCTATCTGCTGGGAGTTCTGCGATGAGCGCGCCCATTACCCATCACGAGGGTGCCCATCATGAGGACGCCCACCACCACGCCGGGGGAGGGCATTCCCACGGTTCGCTGAAAAGCTATCTGATCGGCTTCCTGCTCTCCGTGGTCCTGACCGCCATTCCGTTCTGGCTGGTCATGGGCGACGTTCTGGACAGCAGGCAGCTGACCGGTTTCATCATCGTCGGCTTCGCGGCGGTGCAGATCGTCGTGCACATTATCTTCTTCCTGCACATGGACACGCGTTCGGAGCAGGGCTGGACCATGATGGCGCTGATCTTCACCATCATCGTCGTCGTCATCGCGTTGTCCGGTTCGCTATGGGTCATGTACCACCTCAACGCCAACACCATGCCGTTCCACGACATGCAGCAGATGCGGTGAACGGGCGGTCCGGGAACCGTCCTCCGGCCAGAGTTATATTTCTGGCCGGCGCCGCGCTTGTCTGCGCGGCCCTTCTTGCCGCGCTCGGCATCTGGCAGGTGCAACGCCTGCAATGGAAGCTCGACCTCATCGCCCGCGTCGAGGCGCGCGTGAATGCCGAGCCCGTCGCAGCACCCGGCCCCTCCGGCTGGAACGCGATCTCCCCGGCCTCTCACGAATATCTGCGGGTGCACCTGCATGGCCGCTTCCTGCACGACAAGGAAGCGCTCGTTCAGGCCGTGACCGATCTGGATGGCGGATATTGGGTGGTCACTCCGCTTGTGACCGATGACGGCTTCACCGTTCTGGTCAACCGGGGCTTCGTCACGCCGCAGTTCCGCGATCCCGCAACGCGCGCTGAAGGCGCGCCGGAAGGGGAAGCCACCGTCACCGGCCTGTTGCGCATGAGCGAGCCGGGAGGCGGGTTCCTGCGCCACAATGATCCGCAGAACGACCGCTGGTTTTCCCGCGATGTTGCCGCGATTGCCGCAGCGCGCGGATTGCAGGACACCGCTCCCTATTTCGTCGACGCGGATGCAACACCCAACGCAGGCGGCTGGCCGCGCGGCGGCCTCACCCGCATCACCTTCTCCAACAGTCATCTGGTCTATGCGCTGACATGGTTTGCGCTGATGGGAATGGCGCTGGCGGCGGCCTGGTATGTGCTGCATGAATGGCGGCGCAGGGAAATTAAGGCGCCCCGCCCGCCTGATGGCGGAACACAAGGCGACGAGTGAGAGGACACTCAGCCGAATGCGGATCTTGGGGAGGAGGAACCTGACGGATGCCGGCCATGGAAATGACCAATCGCAAGAATCTCATGCTGCTGGTGCAGCTTCGCTGGCTGGCGGTGATCGGCCAGGTGGCGACCATCCTCATCGTGCATTACGGCATCGGCATCACCCTGCCGCTGGAGCCGATGGCCGCCATCGTTCTGCTCCTGATCCTTCTCAATGGTGCAACGCTCGCCCGGCTGCGCAACGAGAAGGCGATTTCCAATGTCGGGCTGTTCATGGAACTGCTGCTCGACGTCGCCGCGCTCACCGCCCAGCTTTATCTCAGCGGCGGCGCGGCCAATCCGTTCGTGCTGCTCTATGTGCTGCAAATATCGCTCGGCGCCACGCTGCTCGATACGCGCTCGACATGGGCGCTGGTGGTGCTTGCCAGCATCGCCTTCCTGCTGCTGATGGTGTTCAACAGACCGCTGCTGCTGCCCGGCGGCGATGCCGACGAATTCTTCAACCTGCATGTGCAGGGCAGCTTCATCAGCTTCGCCCTGACCGCCTGCCTGCTGGTGCTCTACATCACGCGCATCACCCGCAACCTGCAGGAGCGCGATGCCCATCTGGCCGACCTGCGCCGGCAGGCGGCCGAGGAGGACCATATCGTGCGAATCGGCCTGCTCGCTTCCGGCGCCGCGCATGAGCTGGGCACGCCGCTTGCCACCCTGTCGGTCATTCTCGGCGACTGGCGACGCATGCCTGTTTTCCGCAAGAATGAGGAACTGGCCGAAGAAATGGCCGAGATGCAGGCGCAGCTCGATCGCTGCAAGCAGATCGTCTCCGGCATTCTCGTCTCGTCGGGCGAGGCGAGGGGCGAGGGCACGATCCGCACCACCGTGCGTGACTTCTTCGACGACGCCGTGCTACAGTGGCGCGCCAGCCGGTCGCCAGCGAAGTTGGATTATGACAACGCCTTCGAACCGGACGCCGCCATCGTTTCCGATGCGGCTCTCAGGCAGGTGTTGTTCAATCTGTTCGATAACGCTCTGGAAGCCTCGCCCGCATGGGTGGGCTTTTCCGTCAGCCGACAGGAGGACAAACTGGTAGTCGTCGTCAGGGACGCAGGACCCGGCTTCAGGCCGGAAATGCTCGAATCATTCGGCAAGCCCTATCAGTCGAGCAAGAACCGGCCGGGCAGTGGGCTGGGGTTGTTTCTTGTCGTCAACGCGGTGCGCAAGCTCGGCGGCATGGTCTCGGCATGCAACAATTCCCGCAGGGGCGCGTTTGTGACCGTAACCCTGCCTCTGGCAGCTCTTTCCGGAACGGATCGCCATGGATAGTGCCAGATCCCTGCTGATCGTGGAGGACGATGCGGCTTTCGCGCGCGCCCTGCGGCGCTCCTTCCAGCGGCGCGGCTACGAAGTGGAGGTCTGCGAAGGGCTGGAAGCCCTGCCTGATGCGCTGGAGGGCGCGCTGCCCGATTACGCGGTGGTCGACCTCAAGCTCAGCGTCGGCTCGGGCCTGAAGGCCGTCAAGATGCTGCATGACCGGGCCCCGGAAATGCGCATCGTGGTGCTGACCGGCTATGCAAGCCTTGCCACGGCGGTCGAGGCGATCAAGCTCGGCGCCTGTCACTATCTCGCCAAGCCCGCCAACACCGATGAGATCGAAGCCGCATTCGGCAAGATGGAAGGGGATGCTGACGTGGCCCTGACCCGCCGCAAGACCTCGCTAAAGACGCTGGAATGGGAACGGATCCACGAGACGCTGGTGGAAGCCGAGTTCAATATTTCGGAAGCCGCGCGGCGTCTCGGCATGCATCGCCGCACGCTTGCCAGAAAACTTGAGAAACGCCGGGTTTCCTGACCTCCGATTACTTGCAGGAATATTGCTGATAAACCTGACCGGGAAGTCCATCGCCGCTTCCCGGCCATAGGCGTTTCTTTCCCGGAAACAGCGGATACGGATTGAATTTGTTCAAAACCCGTAAATGCGCGCAATCCTGCCTGTCCCCCTTCCGATTATTGGGATCGGTTTTCTTTTCTGCGCGCCCATAGCGGGCGAAACTGCGCACTTCGTAATGACACTATAAGGAGTGCAACGTTATGAACTTCCTGAGAAGAGCGGGGGTGTTGGTGGGCGCCTTCTTCATGGTTGGCGCAGCACATGCGGCTGAACCTCTGGTAACGGCAGACTGGCTGCAGGATAATCTGGAAAAACCGGATGTTCGCGTTTTCGAGGTCAGCGTCGATACGGGCGTTTACGAACGCGGCCATATTCCCGGCGCCGTTCACCTCGACTGGCACACCGAACTGGTCGATCCGACCCGGCGCGACATTGCCTCGCGGGAGGATTTCGAGAAGAAACTGCGCGAAGCGGGCGTAACGGCCGATACGCATGTCGTGCTCTATGGCGACAACAACAACTGGTTCGCCGCATGGGGCGCATGGGTGTTCAACGTCTACGGCATCGAGGCCAGCCTGCTCGACGGCGGCCGCAAGCTGTGGGAAGCGAAGGGGCTGCCGCTCGACACCGCAGCACCGCAATATGCGGCCTCCGAAATCGTGCTTCCCGAGCGCAACGACGATCTGCGCGCGCGCTTTACCGAAGTGCTCGACATCGCCGAGGGCCGCAAGCAGGCGAGCCTCGTCGACATCCGCTCCAACGACGAATATATCGGCAAGGTTTTCGCGCCTGAGGGCGTGAAGGAACTGGCCGTGCGGGCCGGGCACATTCCCGGCGCGGAAAACGTGCCGTGGGGTTCCATCGTTCAGGAAGACGGCACCTTCAAGCCGGCCGAGGAAATCAAGGCCATCTATGCGGCCAAGGGCATCGACGGCTCGAAGCCCATCGTCACTTATTGCCGCATCGGCGAGCGTTCCTCGCACACCTGGTTCGCCCTCAAGCGCATTCTCGGCTACGACGTGAAGAACTATGACGGCTCGTGGACCGAATATGGCAACGCCGTGGGCGTGCCGGTCGTCAACGTGGCCGGCACCGTCTGGACCGGAAAATGACCGTTCCGGCGTAAAGCGTCGCAACATACCCATGAAGACCGGAGGCGGGCGTTCGAGTGCCCGCCTCCTTGTCCGTTTCATACCTGCGGGGGAGAATGCAATGAAATCCGGGGCAACAAGAACGCTGGCGCCGGTGGTGCTGCTGTCTGGCATAGCCGTTCTGGCATGGTATCTTCACGGCCAGCCCGGCGGGCGCGATCTCTCCTTTTCCCTGCTTGCCGGTGCTGCCTTCGGCATCGTGCTTCAGCGCGGACGCTTCTGCTTTCTGTGCAATTTTCGCGATTTCGTGGAAAAGCGCGACCCGCGCGGACTGCTTGCCATCGTCGTGGCGCTGGCGGCCGGCGTCGCCTTCTATCACGCGGTGATGATGGCGTGGGTGCCGGTGCCGCAGCCCGGACGCCTGCCGCCCAACGCGCATATCGGACCGGTCGGGCCGGTGCTGGCTTTCGCAGCGCTCGCCTTCGGCATCGGCATGGCCATATCGGGCTCCTGCCTCTCGGCGCATCTCTACCGGCTGGGGGAGGGCTCGCCAAGCTCGCCCTTCGCGCTCATCGGCGCCGGCATCGGGTTCTTCATCGGCTTTCTCACATGGAACCCGCTGTTCACGCTGGCGATCTATGCAAGCCCGGCCATCTGGCTCCCGCACCGGCTGGGCTACACCGGCACCCTGCTCGTCAGCCTTGCGCTTATCGCTGTCATCGGCCTGTTGCTGCTGCGCTTCTCCGGCAATCCCGAACCGGCTGCCCCGAGCCGTTACGATTTGCGCGGCACGGCCGGAAAACTGTTCGTGGACCGCTGGCCGCCCGTCACCACCGGGCTTCTGGTCGCCATCATTTCGGCCATCGCCTATCTGCGGGTGGCGCCGCTCGGCGTGACCGCGGAGCTCGGCAGCATCGTGCGTACCGCCGGTTCGGCATCCGGCCTGCTGCCTGACACGCTGCACGGTCTCGACCTGCTGCGCGGCTGCGCCACCGTGGTCAAGCAGACATTGCTGTCCGCGAACGGCGTTTTCGTTCTGGGTCTGGTCATCGCCAGCTTCGCCGCGGCACTGGCGGGCGGACAGTTCCAGCCACGCCGCCCGACGAACCGCGACGTCGGCAAGGGGCTGGCCGGCGGCATCCTGATGGGCTGGGGTGCCATGACCGGCCTTGGTTGCACGGTCGGCGTACTTCTCTCCGGCATCCATGCCGGCGCCGTTTCGGGCTGGGTGTTCCTGATCTTCTGCGCACTGGGCGCATGGATCGGCATGACCGTCTCGCGCCGGCTGGGCAAAGCCGCCCCGGCAGCCTGACCGCTTAAAGCGTGTCGCGATCTTTCAGATCGCTCCTTACGCTTTAAGTTGCTTTTTTACGCATGTCGTTATCCCGAGACCGGTTCCCACTTTCGGGCGACATGCTTTAGCGAACGCGGTTCAGGCCTTGAGTTCGTGCAGCACCACCATCAGCGCGCGGGCTGTCTGCCTGCCGGTGTTCCTGATCTCATGGGCGACATCGGCGCGGTAGCGCGCAGTTTCGCCCGTCGCCAGCTTCTGCGACCCATGCTCCGTTTCGACCAGCAGGCCCTCGCTGTAAGCCGTGAGATGCTCGAACGTGCCCGGAGCATGGGGCGCGCTCTGCAGCATGCAGCCGGGCGCGATCTCCACCTCATACCATTCGACCTGACCGGCCAGCATGGGCGGGCTGAGAATCCGCAGCCGCCACGCGCCTTCGGGGCTCTTGATCTCCGGCGTCAGCGCCAGTGTCACCAGATCGATGCCGTCAGGCTTGCGCTGCTGCGAAGTGCCGCCGGCCAGCAACTGCGAGAAATCGATGCCGAGAGCCTGGGTCAGCGACCACAGGACCGCAAAAGTGGGATTGGCTTCGCTGCGCTCGATCTGCGACAGCATCGAGCGCGACACGCCCGAAAGCGCGGCCAGACGGTCGAGCGTCAGATGCCGCTTCTTGCGCTCCGCCTGGATGACGGGCCCGATCTTCGGCGCTTCGTTCACACTGTCCATTTCATCTTTTCCAAAGCAGCAGGCCAGAAGAGAGAGCAGTCGGCCGCCAGACTGCAAAATCGGAACCGTTCTTCCGCTCAATCCGTTGCCTGATCAAGATGCAAGGGGCCGCTTTTGTGCATCTGAAACACCGGAAGGCCTCATTCATCGCACCGGCTGGCGGCCGCATGGCAGCTTAACCGGCAGGTTCGCATAAACATTCCTCTGGATTTAGCATCAAATCCACTATATTGGAAATTCCAATTTAACGGATGAAAAGCCCATGACACCGGATTTCCTTTCCCACATCGAAGGCGTGCTTGCCGGCATCGAGGCGGATGGGCTCTACAAGCGCGAGCGCTTGATCGCAGGCCCGCAATCCGGCCGCATCCGGGTCAGGGGCCTTGAGGGCGAACGGCAGATGGTCAATCTGTGCGCCAACAACTATCTGGGCCTTGCCGACAATACCGAGATAAAGGCCGCCGCCCGGCAGGCGCTCGATGACTACGGGTTCGGCATGGCCTCCGTGCGCTTCATCTGCGGAACGCAGACGCTGCACCGCGAGCTCGAACACGCCGTCGCCGCCTATCTCGGCAAGGACGACGCCATTCTGTTTGCCGCCTGCTTCGATGCCAACGGCGCCCTGTTCGAGCCGCTGCTCGGTCCCGAGGACGCCATCATCTCCGACAGCCTGAACCACGCCTCCATCATCGACGGGGTGCGGCTGAGCAAGGCGAAGCGCTTCCGTTATGCGCCGGGCGACATGAACGATCTGGAGGCGCAGCTCAGGCAGGCCGATGCGGAGGGTGCCCGCTTCAGGCTCATCGTCACCGACGGCGTGTTCTCGATGGACGGCCACATCGCCCGCTTGCCGGAAATCTGCGATCTGGCCGAGCGCTTCGGCGCGATCGTGGCCGTGGACGATTGCCATGCCACCGGCCATCTGGGCGATCAGGGGCGCGGCACGCCCGCCCTGACGGGGGCCGACGACCGTGTCGACATCGTCACCGGCACCTTCGGCAAGACGCTGGGCGGTGCCATGGGCGGCTTTATCGCCGCTTCGCAGCCGATCATCGATCTTCTGCGCCAGCGGGCGCGGCCCTATCTGTTTTCCAACAGCCTTGCACCAGCCGTCGCCGCAGGGTCGCTGAAGGCGATAGAAATCGCCCGCCAGGCCGACGACCTTCGCGCCCGCCTCGCCCGCCACACCGCGCGCTTCCGCGAAGGCCTCACCGAAGCCGGCTTCACGCTTCTTCCCGGCGAAACGCCGATCATTCCCGTCATGCTTGGGGATGCCGTGCTGGCGCAGCGCATGGCCGGAGCCCTTGACGAACGCGGCGTCTACGTCGCCGGCTTCTTCTATCCCGTCGTGCCGCAGGGCAAAGCGCGCATCCGCACCCAGATGTCGGCCGCGCTGACGGATGAGGACGTCACTTTCGCCATCGACGCTTTCAAGGATGCCGGGCGCACGCTCGGCATCATCTGACCCGCAGGAGCACCCCATGCGCGCACTGGTCAAAGCCAAGGCGGAAGCCGGCATCTGGATGGAAGAGCGCCCGATACCGGAAATCGGCCCCGACGACGTTCTCATCAGGGTAAAGAAAACCGGCATCTGCGGCACCGACATCCACATCTACAACTGGGACGAATGGGCAGCAAAAACCGTGCCCGTGCCCATGGTGACCGGCCATGAATATGCCGGCGAGATCGTCGAGGTCGGTTCCCACGTCCGCGACTTCAGGGTCGGCCAGCGAGTGTCCGGCGAGGGCCATGTCATCGGCATGCGCAGCCGCGCCAGCCGGGCCGGGCGCTATCATCTCGACCCCGAAACGCGCGGCATCGGCGTCAACCTGCCCGGCGCGTTCGCCGATTACGTGCGCGTGCCGGCCTTCAATGTCGTGCCGCTGCCCGACACGATAGACGACGAGCTCGGCGCCATCCTCGATCCGCTCGGCAACGCCGTGCATACGGCGCTCTCCTTCGACGTGGCCGGCGAGGACGTGCTGATAACCGGCGCGGGACCGATCGGCATCATGGGCGCCGCCGTAGCGCGTCACTGCGGGGCGCGCCATGTCGTCATCACCGACGTCAATCCGGCGCGGCTGGAACTCGCCAGCGAGGTCGCCGACGTGACACCCGTCAATGTCGCGAAGGAGGAACTGCGCGACGCCATGGCAAGGCTTGGCATGCGCGAGGGCTTCGACATCGGCTTCGAGATGAGCGGCGCGCCGGCCGCCTTCGAGCAACTGATCGACCACACGCTGATGGGCGGGCGCATCGCGCTGCTTGGGGTGCCGGCCAAGCCCTTTTCGTTCGATCTAGGCAAGGTCGTGTTCAAGATGATCACGCTGAAGGGTATCTATGGGCGTGAAATGTTCGAGACATGGCACAAGATGCTCGCCATGCTGGAAAGCGGCCTCGACGTGCGCAAGGTGATCACCAGCCGCATGAAGGCCGAAGACTATGAACAGGCCTTCGCCAATGCCGCCGCCGGAGAGGCCGGCAAGATCGTTCTGGAGTGGTGACAGGAGAACCGGCATATCAAAAGGACGCCGCGTGATAGGGCCGGCTCCCCTTTTGGTCATGACGATCAAAGGCCGCAGTTCAATGGCGTTAAAGTGCTTCCTGCGCCTTAAAGCATTTCTGCTTTTCCCTGAATCGAAAAAATGCCATATCTCTTTGTTTTATCTGCATTTATGCGACGTCAGATGTTCGCATCCAGCGTCGCATAAATGCTCTAGCGGCTGACGGGATCGCCCTTGTCCGAAATGCCGATCTTCTTCAACACCCTGTCGACAGGCGCAAAATCGCCCCATGCTCCCGGGAGGACAAGGTCCTTGTTGTCGTATTTTTCCGTGCGGTAGAGCCAGACCTGCGTGAAATCCATCTCCTTGCGCTGAAGCCCGCCATTCACCGTCCAGCTTCCGGCATAGATTTTCGCCAGTTCCTCCAGCGTATCGCGGTCGGTATCCGGACGGGCGCGCGTCATGGCATCGACCCACTTGCCGGGATCCGCCGCGTAGTCACGAGCCGCCATGGTCAGCGCCTCAAGCACCGCATCAAGCTCATCGGCACGTTCGGCGATGACGCTCCGCGGCACCACATTGACCTTGGAAACGATAGGCGCCGCACTGAAATATGTATCAACATCGACCAGTATCTTCAGGTCCTCACGATCAGGCATGGCGGTGAACACGCCGATCGACATGGTCGTGGCATCGATCCGACCCTGCGCCAGTGCCTGACCGCGCACATTCGGCTGGCCCAGCGGCACGAACTCGATCTTGTCCGGTTTGGCGCCGAGATACTGCAAAACCGTCCATGACAGCGTATGATCCAGACTGTTGGGACGGCCGACACCGAATTTCCGGCCGGCCATGGTTTCAAGGGTCAAATCCGCCCGACCGGCAATGATGTAAGGAATGGCCTTGTCGGTCGAACCAACCGCTTTCAGATCCGTGACGCCACCAGTGTAGAGCCCCAGCAGGCTGTCCACCGAGATGTTGGCCATCTCTCCGCCACCAGTGCGCAACGCAGTTACCGCCATCGGCGTCTGTTCAACCGGGATCAGTTCGACATCTACGCCTGCACGTTCGAAATAGCCTTCGCTTTGTGCCAGATGCAGCACCGAGTTCGGAACCAGCGGGGCCTCCTTGCTTGTGACGATGATGCGAAACGGGTCCGCCATTGCCACACCGGTCATGAGCACGCATGCCAGCGCGCAGGCAATCACAGTCTTCATTTCACTCTCTTTCACTGATGAGGCCTGCCCGTCGCGCGAAAAAGGTTTCGACGTACCGCAGGAGAGCCGTGGTAAAGATGCCGATCAGGGCAAGCGTGATGACGATCACGAAATAGCGCGGCATGTTGAAGGAGTTTCCATAACCGACCAGCAACCCGCCAAGCCCGGTCATTGCAGTGTAGATTTCAGCCACCACGCAGGCCGCCAGCGCGTAGCCTGCACCGACGCGCATGCCCGCAACCATCTGTGGAAGGGCAAGAGGCCACACCACCGCGAGCAGTGCACGCAGCCGCGTGGCGCCAAGATCAAGCGCGGCCTCTTCGTAATCGCCATCGATCTGCCTCAGCGCGGCGTGGCCATTGATTGCCACGGGCAGAACGGCGCCCAGAAACACGATCGTCACCTTGGCTGGCTGGTCCAGCCCCATGAGCGCCACGACCATTGGCATGAACGCGATGTTGGGCACCGAACCGAGCAGATCGAGCAGAGGATTCAGCGCGCGCCCGAGAAGAGGGGATAGGCCCATTACCAGCGTCAGCGAAAGCCCTGCCGCTACGGCACCGAGAAAGCCGCGGAAAAAAACCGAGAGCGTTTCGCCCATCCCCACAATATATTCGTTATGTCTGTCTGCCAGCATCCAGTAAAGAGCTTCGAAGGTCTCATAGGGAGATGCAAATGTTGCTGCAGGATATTTTTCCCCCAGCAGGAACCATACAATGCACGCAAGACAAAAAAGCAAAATGAGAAGAAATTTTGCTTTGTCGATGCTGGTCAGAAAATCTTTTGCGGCACCCAGTTCTTCAGAAAGAACGGCAGTAAAACGCGCCATCATGATAAACACCAGCCTTTCCCGGATGCCCGGACCATGTGGCTTTGCCGATTTGCGTCATGCGCATCGGCCTGCGTCGGTTTCCGATGACGCGTTGGCTTGAACGGTGCTCTAAGTCGGAATATAGCCCAATGCAAGTTTCGCATTTGCGCAAGGTTCTGTGCCTGCGCCAGTCGTGGACCTGGCGCTTATCAGACACCCAGCAGTTCCCATGTAAGGACGAAACTGACTGGACGACCGCTTGCCTTAAAGCGCATCAGCCCTCTCCAGTTCTGTGTAGACGGCCCCACGCCGGGGCCGTGTGGACAATGCCAACCTCGCTTCCACGTGCGATCAAGGAGACTACACCGTGGCTTCCGATGCTAAACCTGAGACGACGGGCCGATGGGCCCATATCATACTGGGGGTGCTGTTTGCCCTTTCCGGCCTCTACTTCGCTGTTGGCGGAGGCATTCTCATCGCGCGCGGCGGTAGCTGGTACTATCTGATCTGCGGGCTTGCGATTCTCGCGCTGGCCTGGGGCCTGTTCCGTAACAAGCTCTATGTCGGACCGCTCTACGCCATTATTTTCGTGGCGACGCTCGCATGGTCCTTCTGGGAAGCGGGGCTCGATTTCTGGCCGCTCTTTACCCGCCTTTTCATCTTCCTCGTGGCTGGTGCACTTCTGGCCTTCGCAATCCCTTCGCTGCGCCGCAATGCAGGTGCCGAAGGGAAAACCGGGCTCCACGCAGCAATTGGCGGCGTGCTTGCGGCAGCTGCCATTGTCATGTTCGCCGGCACGTACAAGGATCGCGGAATCTACAACGCGCCCGCCCCGACCGCAGCTGCTGCTGTAACGCCTGAAACCGAGCACAGGAACTGGGACAACTACGGCGGCAATGCCGAAGGCGAGCGTTTCGTCGCGCTCGACCAGATCAACCGTGACAATGTGCAGAATCTCGAAGTGGCCTGGACGTATCGCCATGGCGACATTCCCGAGAGCCCCAACGGTCTTGGCCGCGAAGATCTCAACACACCGCTTCAGATCGGCAATACCGTTTTCTTCTGCACGCCCAAGAACAACGTCGTCGCGCTGGATGCGACCACGGGCGAGGAAAAGTGGAAGACCATCATCGATTCCAAGCTTGCCAACTGGGCGCGCTGCCGTGGCATTGCCTATTATGACGGCACCGGCGCCGAGCCAAACCGGGCGCAGGCGGGTGTGGAGAAGCGTTTCGGCTATGTCGCAAACACCGATCCGGGTGTCTGCCCGCGTCGTATCCTCACCAACACGGTCGACACGGAACTGATCGCCATCAATGCCGACACGGGCGAGTTCTGCTCCGACTTCGGCACCAACGGTCGCGTCAACCTGTATGACGGCATGGGCGAGGGTCCCGGCGACTACAAACAGACATCGGCGCCTACACTCGCCGGTGATGTCATTGTCGTCGGCGGCTTCGTCTCCGACAACGTTTCAACGGAAGTGCCCTCGGGCGTCATCCGCGCCTTCGATGTCAAAACGGGTGAACTGCGCTGGGCCTGGGATTCCGGCAACCCGGCAATTA
>Ga0265293_10005053_pt1 | contig 22518 bp, 12 predicted proteins | sample Munlanlewell138R_FD_192505 | JGI IMG/M metagenome (GOLD analysis project Ga0265293, IMG submission 192505) | Leachate microbial communities from a municipal landfill in Southern Ontario, Canada - Leachate well 138R | ecosystem: Engineered > Solid waste > Landfill > Unclassified | place: Canada... | reverse complement strand
AGTTGGCTAAGTTCGGTATCTTTAAGCTCTAAGCCCAGCTCGTCACTAATTACCTGCCCGCCAGTGAGAACAGCAATATCCTCTAGCATAGCCTTGCGCCTGTCGCCAAAGCCGGGGGCTTTTACAGCAACACAGCTAAACAAACCCTTTAATCTGTTTACAACTAAAGTTGCCAAAGCTTCGCCTTCGATGTCCTCAGCAATGATAACAAGCCTTAGCCCGTGCTTAATAACTTGTTCAAGCAGGGGGAGAATATCTTGTATAGAGCTGATTTTTTTATCTGTGATAAGTATCACGGCATCCTCGATTTGGGCTTCCATTTTGGCGGTATCGGTTACCATATATGCGCTTACATAGCCACGGTCAAACTGCATACCCTCTACTACCGTGAGTTCGGTTTTCATCGTTTTGCTTTCGTCTACCGTGATAACACCGTCCTTGCCAACCCTTTCCATAGCTTCGGAAATGAGTTGTCCAACCCTTTCGTCACCCGCCGAAATAGAGGCAACCGAGGAGATTGCCGACTTGTCGGTAACAGGTACAGAGATTTTTTTAAGTTCCTCTGCCGCAAGGTTAGAAGTTTCGATAATCGCTCGCCTTAATACCATAGGATTTGCGCCTGCGGCTACATTTTTTAGCCCTTCCTTTATAATTGCTTGCGCCAAAACTGCCGCTGTTGTAGTACCGTCACCTGCGATATCGTTGGTTTTTACGCTAACTTCTTTAATTAGCTGTGCGCCCATATTTTCAAACGGGTCTTCCAAGTCGATTTCCTTTGCTATTGTCACACCGTCATTGGTGATAAGGGGCGCTCCGTACTGCTTTTCCAACACAACATTTCTGCCCTTTGGTCCTAGCGTAAGCTTAATTGTGTCTGCAAGGGCATTTGCGCCCGTTTCTAATGCTTTGCGTGCATCTTCGCCAAATTTAAATTGTTTTGCCATATTATGCGTACCTCCTTTTGCTATTTTTCTACCGTTGCGAGTATATCGCTTTGGCGTATAATTACATATTCTTCGCCGTCAATCTTAAATTCCGACCCTGCATATTTGCTATATAATATGGTGTCGCCCGGTTTAACTATGATTTCCACCTCTTTACCGTCTATAACACCGCCTTTACCTACGGCAATTATCTTTGCCATTTGTGACTTTTCCTGCGCTTTGCCAGGCAAAATTATACCGCTTGCAGTTGTTTCATTTGACTCTAAATGCTGGATGACAATCCTATCAAACAATGGTCTTAATTTCATATTTACCTCCATTTAAGTGATTTTTGTTTTTAGCACTCGATATGCAAGAGTGCTAATAATTGAGATTATAACACATCAATTTCATATAATCAAGCACTTGGGGCTTGTTTTTTTCTTTTTGAAAATATTAGATGATGAAAATAGGGGAGTGCTAATTATTCACCACATTAATAATTGACATAATATATTATTTTATAAGAGTTTGAACATATTAATATCTCGCATACGGGCGGCATAGGATATAAATGATGGACTATTCGCCTTTTTATTTTAAAAACTTTTATGAGAAAAAACCTAAAAAGGCAAAAAGAGGGAGCTATACTTCGCCTTTGCACGCAGAGGCAGAGAAGGGCAAACTAAATAATGACCTATCGCATAATAGCGGAGAGAATATGAACGGACAAGGCGGAATGGACGGACGGAATGGAATGGACGGACGGAGTGGAATGGACGGGCGGGGTGGAATGGACGGACGGAGCGGGATGGACGGACGGGATGGAATAAGTGAAAAGAGCAAAAAAAAGGGCGACAAGACAGGGTTATTTGCCACAATAATAATATTGTTGTGTTTTTTATGTGTGGTGGTCGCATCCGATTTTTTAAGCGGTGGGGCGATTGTAGCGGGACTAAAGACCACATTTAACCCAAACCAAGGAGTAAAATATTATTTCCTTTGTGTGGGTGAATATGATACGGAATTAAAGGCCATAACCCACGCTGATGCAGTGAGAAAAAAGGGAGGCGCAGGTTACATACATATCAATAACAACCGTTATTATGTAGTTATAGCTACATTTTTAGATAAAAAATCTGCTAATACAGTGCAAGGCAAAAATGAAGGAACAAAAATTTTTGAGTTGGAAACAAAAGAAATAAAGCTTGCGGCATCGGGTACTAAGGAGAGAGCGCTTGCCAATAAAGTGCGAGATAAGCTAGTAGAAGGTGTGAGGGAATTATATCTTTATGCAAATGCTTTGGATGCGGGAGAATCTGAACATTCCGAGGTTATGGACAAACTTTCTAATTTAAGAAATGAATTTTTGTACCTTAAAGAGGAGATTGCTGTGGGAACAATGATTGCAAGCGATAAAATCGAGTTGTTTCGTATAATCGACCCAATGTATGGCGGGTTGGATGCGCTTTTTTATGAAACTTCTGGAGATTTTCTTTCCGCTGCTCTTCGTAATATTATGGCGGGTACGGTGACTGCGCTTTGTTACTCACCCAAGCAATCTTGATTTATTTGCAAAGTTTTGGTGAAATTATAGTAAATTATATACTCTTGAATTGACTATTTGATTTTAATATTGTAATATAGTATTGTATTTATATATAAATATAAATGTGTTACTCCTATGGAGGTTGCTTACATGAGAAAGTCAAGAGTTTCCGGTCGTAAAATCCTTGTTGTTTTGCTTGCCGTTGTCATTGTTGTTGGCATAGGCATCATCACTATGTTTAATGGTCCGAGTGAGTATGTTGCTAAGGCAGGCGATAACATTTATAGTAACGGAACTTATTTAAGCGGGCAAGGCTTAATGTTCGGCGAAAATATTTTGCTAACGAGAGCTAATTCTGACGAAGGTGACGGAGCAGGTAACTTGCCCGGTTCGGGGGCGGCACACACGGTGTCAAGAGATATTTATGTGGAAAGCTCATCTAATTATAACTACTCACCCAACGGGCTAACTTTTAACAATGGTATAGTTGGCTCTAAACTTAGGCTAGATTCTACAACAAGTTGGAACGGGGTTTTTAGCGCTATTAAAGACCCAAATATGAAAACAGACTTTTGGCTTGATGCCTCAATTAACAATGACCAAGCCACCTCTGCAAGTGTCAATATTACTATTAATTGGCATGCTAGCGGCTCCTCTACACCAACTCATACAACATCTGTAAACCGTACTGTGCCGGCAGGCGGCAGTGTGTCTGCTAATTTGGAAATGAATAATATTATTCCCACCGGACTAAACGGTAACTGCTATTTTATTATAAGATTTCAATCGAGCGGCTCTTTGAGAATAGTTAACCCCCGAGTAATTATGAGTGTTAACTTAGAAAATGTATCAATAAACAGTGCAAGCACCTATACGATTACAGGTCCTAACCGCCAACCTTTTACCGTTGCCACCAGCGACAATGAATATTCAGCAAAGACACAAAATATCTATGTTAAAACAGGCGACAAAATTAGACTTGAAACCAAGGCTCACTTGGGCGGAGCGGGCGACCTTTATTTGTTTCCCTCTTATTTCCTTTCGGTTTTTTCGCTCACACTGGAGCATAGGCGAGAGGGCGCTAACCCAATAAATGTTGCGCCGTATGCGGGCAATCAAAACGAACAAGTTTCCGGTATAAGTTGGAGTACTGGTTCTAGCACGGGTACAAATTACTTGCGAAAAGTAGAACACACGGGCGAAGGCTATTATAATACTGGTGAGGACAGCGGCTATTATGTGGAGTTTATTGTTGGGGATGGAGTTTATAATGCCGAATATCTATATATTGACCCGTTTATCTATACGGGTAACGGTATAAACGGTAAAATCCCCGGCATACAAAGTGCCGCTCAACAAAGAATAGCGTTTAAAGTTGACTCCAACGCACCCAATATTCCAATAATAGACCCCACTTCCGATTTGGGTCGTGCAATAAGCTCCGATAGCTGGTTTACAGATAGCTTAAGCACAAGGATTCCCTTCCCAACACCGCAGGGAGCGGAGCTTAATTCAATCAAATCCAAAGAGCATATTTATGCTTTTGTTTGCGACCAATCCGTTACTGCTTTGGACTTTAGTAACTATGATTATACGCTAGATATTGCGAACTCCTCTCTCTCTTATTATGTTGGCGGCACAGAGAGAATTGCCGTGCGCCAACAAATACATTCTCGTGTGGTTGGCTCAGGAGGCGTGGTTTATACCAACGAAAACTGTAACTTTGGAGCGGCGGGAGAGTATACCCTTATTTTGGTTGCTGTGGATGAGGCGGGTAATGTAAGCACTCCTAAGATATACAGTAAGCACGGTCCTGAGCGGCGAGGTGTCAAGGTGGACAATACTCCGTACATAATTAGTTTGGAGTTCCGCCTTGGGCAGAGTATTGTTGCAGGTCCTGCAATGAATAGTATTGCGGAAGTATTTATGATTGTTAACAATCACTCCTCCACCCCGCCCAGAATTTATCACGATGAGAACGGCAATCTTGCCAACGGCAACGACCCCGATTACCAACAATATTTCACCAACGAATTTAAAAATAGAAACAGCGCAAAAAGATTGCAGTATGTTACTGTTAGGGTTGCTATGACTAACGAGAAAATGGCAAACTACGAACTAGTAAATTATACTAATAATTTTAATGTTGTTAATGCATCTCCTGTATTTAAAATACCCACAGCGTCGGACAGGCGAAGTTTTATAGATATCACATTCAAAATGGACGACGGCGTTATTGACAACAATGCGCTAAAAATTGAATGTTACTTCCGTGAACGGGTGAATATACAATTGAATAAAAATGTATATATATTTAACGGCAATGAAGTTAACTTACTTGATAATGTTGAAGCTTTTAGACGAAACACAAACGAGCTTGTGCAGGAAGTTGGCTTTAGTGTTAAATATTATAATACATTGAACTATATTGTTTTCCCCAATATGGTTGGGCAAACTGTGGGTATAGGCGGCACAATCAACCTTGCTGGACAAGAATACACAAACACCACCCAAAACCTCATACAAACAAACCAAATTATTACAATTAACAACAACGAATACTATACTATAAATGCGGTGCGAAACGCCAATGTTAATAATAAGGTTAACTATACGATTACTGCGTATAGCGTGGGCGACTATTTAGAATGGGGGTTTGTTGATGCTGGCTCTTATTGGTTTAGGATAGATGTAGACCGAGCTAAGACAACTAAATATTTTGGCTCTCTTGAAGGTACATTTAGGATAGAGAGAGCCAGCCCCGAAGTCACAGGACTTACGGCGGCAGAGGCGCTTATCTACGGCGCCGAGGATAAAGGTAAAACAGGACTTGATTTACTTAAATTTAATAGCAAAGGCCCTAATAATGTAGACTATTTATATACCGATGTCGTGTCATTTGCGGGTGGAGAAACATATTATAAATCATTTAGCGGTGTGGTAGGCAAATATTTTATTATCAGTCCCACAGGACAAGCTTATTATAACCCCGATGTTGTGTCACGGCTGACAATCACTGTGGAGTTTAGACCCATAGATATTACCATTGACAACGAAGGCAAAGCCATTACTGCCCAATATATTACTGCTAATTGGGGATATTATATGGCTTATTATGATAAGATTAGCGACAATGTATATACCCTAAAACCTGGCGGCAAGCATAGCTTAAACTATGCTAACCAAAATATAAGTATGGATATAGTGGTAAATCCTGCTAAGGCTACCATAAATGTCGTGGGTGCAAAAGAGTTTACATATGACGGTGAGGAAAAATTTGTAAATGTAGAGAGCAACCCCGGTGACTTGCCATATATCATTTCATATGCAAAGCAAATCACCCCCGACTCCAATTACTATGAGGAATATACTTCCGCTCTGCCTTATAATGCGGGTAAGTATAGGGTTAAGTTGGTGGTTGATTCATCTAAGAGCAACTATTACAGTGACGAAGTTATCACAGAGATTGATATTTTTAAGCGTCACTTGGACCTTAGCGCTTTGAATACCACTTTGGTTTCTGCCGAATATCCCGCATACTATGAGGACAATATTACCTATACCCGTTATGTGGAGTATGCCTATGGCAGACTCAATAAGCCTCGCAACGCTATGGACATTGGCGATAACACCAGCGAGCCGCTTATATCTATGAAATATACATATCTAGGAGATGTGTTTGATATAAATGTGGGCTACGAAATAGCTTACAAAAAGGTGCGGGATGTTGACGGCAACCTTATAGAGGGCGGGGTGTATACAGAATATACCGAGTATCCTGATGCCACGCTTTTTGATTCAGGTACATATCTTGCCAAGCTGAGAGTGAAGAATAACAACAACCAAGGCGAAATTATCCTTATGCATATCATCACTCCAGCGCTCTTTGATGACTCTACCCTAAAAATTATGTTCCCCGAGTTCCGTACAGAATATTCCGTGTATAATCTTGGGCAAGATATCCCCGTTAGGCAGGGCGGCGATGACACAATAGGGCATATTGAGTATGGACAAAATTTAGCCAAGACCTCGGCGGCGCTTATGATAATGGGCGCAGGGAATGTTGCAAATTATCAATATAGAGGCACAACTAGCGCAACGCAAATACCTGGCAGATTCTACCTTTCTGATGAAATTGAGATTTTCACGCTCAACCGCATAGAGGGCTTACCTTTGGGCGTGCCAGACATAAACGCCGAGGGCGATTATGTGCTTCCCGTGCGTTATGAGTGGGAAATAACCTCCCAAGGTGTTATTTATACCAACACGGTTACCACCTATGTTGTACGGCTTTATTGGGAGGCGGGCGAGTACGAAAATGATGTGTTTGTTCCCAACAAAAACTTCTCCTTATCGTATGCGTCAAGGAACATTTATGTAGCCCGTGCAACAGCTACCTTTGATAATGTGAAGATTGAGGATATTGTGTATGGTGACCCGATTAGCTCTAGCCATTTCACAGGAAACCCCGAAGGTCCGGGCGGATTTGTCTTTACAGAGGATATGTACAGCCTAACTTGGCAAGTTAACGGCTCTACCATTTATCCTCGTGGCACGCATAATGTTATGTCTACATTTATACCCAATGAGGAGTATATTCGCAACTTTAGGAATCTTCCTATGCGCCCAATACCCCTAACGGTTACCCCCAAGCCTGCAACCATTACTTTTGTGCGCAATGCCCAAAACAGGGTGGCGCACTATTACGGCTCACCGTACATACCGCCCGTGGTAATAACTGCGCCGCAAGCAGGTATACCCGTTTCCTTTGCCTACGAAACGCTAGACGGCGAACCTATTATTATTAGAAAAGATACCCCTATTGGTGTCTACCGTGTGATTGCCACAATCAATGACGAAAACTACGGCGGAAGTACCACTAGCGAATTCTTTGTGGAGAAGGGCGAACTGTTTGCCGCATCCACACCGGTATTCCCCGACCCGCCGCAATATGGGATTACGCTTGGCGATATACCCACATCCAGGCTTGCGGGTATTGTTATGAACTCATCCAACGATATCTATGATGGGTTTTATCAGTTTGTGGACGATAACTATGACCCCATTAATGGTGTATCATTATCAACTATACCCGATGTTGGTTTAAATACATTCAAACTGCGCTTTGTACCCAATAGAGAGGATGCGAAAGAAAATTATAATACTTTCTATTATATGTTTACTTTTACCATACAAAAAGCACGGGTGGAAATTAGTGTTAGCGCACTCAATCAAACTTATAGCGCCGAGCCGATAGTGCCAAACTACTCGGCGGTAAGACCAGACGGCACTTCGCTCACGGTCAGGGCAACTTACCTTACCCCCAATGAACAACCGCCGATTAATGCGGGAACATATACTGTGACTTTTGTGGTAGATGATGCGCAATACACGGGAGAAACGACAAGAACATTAACGGTAAACAAAGCGCCCGTAACCATAACGGGTATAGATAATATCAAAACTTATACAGGCTCTCCGCAACGGGTGTCATATTTGTACACTCCCGATGCAGAAATGCAGTTTACCCACAGTTATACCGACCACCAAGGATTCCCCGTGGAAAATCCCACCGAAGTGGGCAAGTACCTTGCAACGGTCACCGTCGTTAGCGATAACTATGTTGGGGTGGCTTTGCTTGAAATGAATATCAAGCCCGCCTCGGTGGTGTTTGAAAACCTTACACAAACATATGGCAGTATTGTGCCGGTGACGGTGCAGTTCTCGCCATCTCCAATATATTATACTGTTCAGTATCAATATAATGGGGCGGGGATGTTCCTTCCTGCGCCAGAGCTTGCCGGCAGTTATAATGTAAAAGTAATTGTGGAGCAAAACGGGTATTATGAGGAAATCACTCGTTTTGAGGACGGCAGTCCTGTTATTCTAACCGTTCAAAAGGCGGTTGCCGTTATCACTGCAAACGAAGTATATGTGAGAAACTATACATCTACCTCGCACGACCTTGGCATAGTTACCAGTGTGATTGGAGTGACGCTAAACTACTCCTATCTTGCAGAGGGTGGAACACAATATACCACTGTTCCTCCTGTCACCGTTGGCAGATATGATGTAAAGGCAGAAATTAGCGATATAAACTATCAAGGCAGTATAAATACTGTATTGATTATTAATCCCGCTAAACTTGAGATTAGAGAAAAACCTATTATCACAAGCATAAATTATTACAGCCGCCCCAGCAGTGAGGTGGAGTATATGGGCGGGTTTGTGATGTTCCCCGCAACGGGGCAAAATTTGGTTGAGGCTGGGCATTGGGCGATTGCCGAAACAAATACTACATTTAGGAGCAGAGAGGTAGGCGTACATCTAGTTCCCCTTGTGTTTGTGCCTGACGATAGCTTGAATTTTGATGAAGTTTATGATAGTATCAACATTCTCATATCCAAATTGGACATTAGTCCTTATATACGGTTTAATGCAGAGGATTTGTCGCAGGGTTATAATCAGCAACAACTTTCCGTGTCTGCTTACTTGGATAAAGAGGCGTTTTATCAGGATACGGGGAACGATATGGGCAACACCAACAACTTGGTATTGCGTGTTACCTATAACGGCACTCAAACCAGACCGATTAGTGTTGGCGAATATGCGCTAAACGCTATTATTGAGGATAAGAATTACGAGGGTACATTCAACCCCGAGCAACAAGCGGTGTTCCGCATAAACAAGGCAGACCTTAGCATAGAACTTCCCGCTTTGAGAGCGATAAATGTGGGTGAGCCATTGTCGGCATCCCTCATAACAGGCGGGTTTGCGTATATTAAAAAGACCAATCCATCCGACCCTGTCAGGAGCGTGAACGGAACATTTAGATTTACATACCCCAGCTTGGTTATGCAAAAAGCTAACTATCATCCTGTGTTTATCAACTTCACTCCAAATGACGAAGTTAACCACAACAGCACCAACTTCCAAATGAATATCTTTGTAAAAGGCATAGATGTAGAAGTGTGGGGAGTGGCAGCAACAGGCATTACTTACGGACAACCACTATCCGCATCGACTTTGACCTTTACGGACTCCTCGCAAGAGGGAGATATTCAATGGGCAAACCCCAATGCGATACTCAATGTGGGCGAAGTGCCACGCTATATCTTTACTCCTTACGAAAAGGATGTTTATAATATCCAAGAGGGTACTGTGGCGCTAACTATTGCGCAGGCGCAGTTAATAGAGAATGTGGTATCCGCCAAGGTTTATGTGGAAGAATATGTGCGTGATGCACGACTAGATATTAACTTTTTCCACGCAGAATATCCCAACAATCCCAATTGGTTGGTAAATGACTATACGATTACTATTACCAATAAATTTGGCAACTATGACACTCGTCTAAATATTGATGATTGGGGTATAGAATTCCCTGTTGGTATATTGGTAACGCATCGTAACTATGAGGAAAAAGAGTTTGATGTATTGGTAAGAGCTTACAAGCGCCTTGCCCCCCAAACTTTCCTTATTAAAAATACATCCAAATCATATGATGGCAAGGTGGTTACCGCAAGCGATTTCAAAGTGGAAATCGCAATCGACAGCTATGTGATTAAATCGGGATTTGTTATAAGTTCTATCACGCAAGACGGCTATCCTGTTACCGAAATATTAAACGCAGGTAAATACCGTGTTACCTTAGCATATAATGACTCTGAATATGACGGCGCAACAACCTTTGACTATACGGTAAACAAATACGACCTATCGGGAGCAATCAAGCTTGCGGAGGGCGGCAATACTGTGGAGCGGGTTTATAGTATGTTCTCGGGCGATATTCAGCTTGAGTTTTGGGATGCGAACGGAACTTATGATATCCCTAGGGCGCATCTTAATTTTGAATACCTTTCTAAAGACGGCAAAGTGTCTTACGCTGGAGATTCTCCCAAAAATGCGGGCGAATATATTGTTAAAATTAGCGTGTTATCAATAAATAAAAACTTTAGCGGAACAATCACTTTTGCCTATAATGTAGCGCCTATGGTTGCCGAAATCCGCCTCCAAAATAGTTATAGCTTTACATATGGCAGCTTGCTTGGCTCTATTGTTCCCACAATGGAAATATCTGGCGCAACCTATTATCTCACCTTTAATGGCAATAGGGCATACCCCGAAAATGTGGGGCAGTATACCGTGCTTGCCCATATCGAACACGATAACTATCACGGAACTTCTGCTCCCGCAACCCTAACTATCACCCGTGCCGCTGTGAGAATTAACGAAGAGCCTGTTCTTGGCAGTATCAAGTATGGGCAAAAATTAAGTGACGCCACTATCACCGGAGGCAGTGCCGCCGCAGGACAGCTTGGCGACTTAATTGCAGGCTCGTTCTATTTTGTCAACCCCGATGCCTCAGACTACCCCGTTGGGCTGAACTATGTGGAAATGATATTTACCCCTGTAAACCAAAACTATGCCGATTATAGGTTCTCTATCCTTATCACCGTAGAAAAGGCAATAGGTAGCATTGAGGTCAAAAGCCTTAGTGCGACTTACACAGGTTCACGCATTAACCCCGATGTGGTAACACAGCCCGACCCCAATATTAGATTGGACTTTGAGTATCTGCAAAACGGCAGACAGGTAGAGCCTATCAATGCAGGGGAATATATGGTAAGAATTAGAATTGTAGACGATAACTATACAGGTTCAATAGAAGGTATATTTATAATAAACAAAGTGCACGCAATAGAAGTTGTTGCACCCGTACCAAGCAGTGTTGCATATGGGCAGTCGCTTGAATATAGCGCTCTTGTTGGCGGCAGAGTTACTTATTTTGAGTGGCAAACCAATCCCGCCGAAGGCAAGTTTGAGTACTCCGAAAGCGCTGTTATACCCGGCAATGCGGGACGCTCTTACGAAGTGGAGTATCGCTTTGTGCCGTCCGAGGCAGACCAGCAGAACTACGAAATTTATGTAGGCACGGTTTGGGTGGAAGTGGTTAAGGCAAACGCTGTTATTAGCGTGACGGGCAACGACTTCATATATGGCGACCAAATAACAGAGCCAATCTTTGTCACCAATCCAACCAACTTGAGAATGCTTAATATGCAGTTCCTAAATTCGGAGTTTTATACCAACCCGCAATCGCAAAATGTTGGCTCATATCAGTTTTCCGCATATGTAGAGGATGAAAACTATAAGGGCGATATCATATATATCATATCCATAACCAAAAAGAAACTTGAAGTGCAGTTTATAAATGCCTCGGGTAACGCAGTTGATAGATACACTACAAAATATAAACAAGAAGTTTATGCCAAAACAAGGGTTGTAGTTAGTAGCTTGATAAATAGGGATATCCCCCAAGTTGCCGAGATAGAAAAAAATATAATGTATGCCTACAAGAAAACCAACACCCCCAATGCAGAAATTATGTATACCCCGCCAAAAAATGTGGGTAGTTATTCGGTTACGGCAAGCATCAATCACCAAAACTACTACTTTAACGCTAACGAGGCATCGGTGCTTTATACTATCGAGAGAGGTACGGTAGAAAAGTTGGAGTTTGACATATCGTCCTTGAGCGCACAAACCTATGGTTCGGTTACTTGGCCTATCGTCAATGTTAGCCCCTCTGATGTGCAGTATAGAATTTTGTTTGAAAGCCACGAGTTCCTTCCCGATGCCGCAGGCACATACAATATCACCGTTGTTGTTACCGACCCCAACTATATGCCTATCAACAAGGAAAGTATGTTTACCATTCGTCCCAAGGCTATCACGATAGAAAATATAAAGGTGTTCAACAAACCCGAGGACGGCTTGAGCGATATCCAAATCACGGGTGAGCTTAGAGGTATAATGACGGGTGACGAAGTATTCCTGTCTATGACCGCTAAAACTAGGGGCAGAGGCATAACTATGGGCAGCTATGATGTGGATATCCTATCTTGGGACATCACGGGGCTTGACTCAGCAAATTATAGGGTGGTAGAACCGCTTTATAACAATAAGGTAAGAATAATAGCAAAGGCTATAACCGACCCCCTTACCGGCTCTTATATTACTTCACCAGCAGGCTTTAGCAGTAATATTACTGTGGACTTCACCGAAGTTAGAGATGCACAAAATAACACCAACGCCTTTACCGCTCTATTTGGGCAAAAAGCGGTTGTGCAATCAATTGTCATAAAGGAAAACGGCATAGAAACTGTGCTTGAAGAAAGAGTTAAGTTCTATGTGAAAATCCCCGATAAGTACCTCAATGTGGAAAACTTGTCCTTTGCCGCCCTTGGCACGCTAAGTACCCAAAGCATTACTTTTGAAAGAGAGGGCGACTACATCACTTTCTATGCCGATAGGTCTGGCGAAGTGATGATTTATGCAAACGACTTCCCATATTGGATAGTTATTGTGGGAGGAGCAATACTTATGGTAGTGCTAGGAGGATTGTTTATTGCGCTCCTCAACCCCGTAAGAAAGCGTATGTTTATCAAGCGTGGTGTGAGAACAAGCTATAACAATCTCCAAAAGGCAAGGGCAAGAACAAATAACTAATAATCGCCCCACAACGAGAAAATGCAAAAAAAACGGTATATAATAGTAGTTGGAATAATATTGGCAGCTGTGATGTGCGGCATTGGTACGGCAGTTGTTTTACCTACCAATGTGCAGGCGATAGCTAGTGCTAGTACCGAAACGATTATCACACCAATAATTTTTTCCGACAATATTTATCCCAATGCAGAGCGGGGCTTGCCGTACCATATTAGTTGTCATCCAGACACGGTAGAGCTTACCTTTGTCTTTGACGATTGGATAGATGAAAAATCGGGTACAATAAATTTATATAAAAACCCTGTTAGCGGCAGAATGGAAAATGCGCTTTTTGACGAGGAAGGCGAGGTAACAGAGGGCGAATACTTTGTAATAAGAGAAAACGGCGAGTTTGTCTTTACCGCTAAAATAGTGACCGAGGATGACGAAAGCTACATCAGCACCGAACTTATTGTGAGTGATGTTATAGACTATAAGCCGCCAAAATTGGATATGGCAAAAGAAAATTTATTGCTCACAGGCAGTCGTCCAATAGGCTATGAGTTTATGGCGTCCGATATATATTCATCCTTGCCAAAGCCAACCCGATATAGTGGGTTGGATACGATAATTGTCTTTTATGATAAAGACAATCAATTGCCTAGTGAGTGGGATGTTCCCGACCAACTCACCCCCGAGGACCTGGAAAACAGCGACCAACTCACCGTTATTAAAAGCGAAAAGGGGATATCCAAACCCAATGCGCCCGTTTATGAGCGGTATTTTACATTTAATTTTCAAGGTGACGGCGGATATTGGGTTTATCTTAGGGATAGGGCGGGCAACTCCTATGCCGAGCGTATTTGGGAGCAGGATTCGGGACTAGAATATATAGTTAATATTGATGGCACAAATATAAATGTAGCCCCCGCATTTGATATTATTTACGACCAAATAGTAGACGGGCAGGGTAAATACACACAAGAGATACTCGATAATCTAGAGCAAGCACGCTACGACTTGATATATGCCTTCCAAACTAATGCGTCAGAACAAGAAGTTAAGTCACGGTACAATACGCTCCGTGCGGCGCAAACAGCATACACTGAGGCTAAAGTGTCCTATACGCTCAATGTGGTCAATGCTTCGATGTATCCATTTGATATCACAGTTACCAACTTAGGACAAAGCACAGTTAGCGCACTTTTGGGTGACAGCGTAAATGTGGCGGTCACTGTTACCGAAAGCACAAGCGGCGATTGGTTTACTGCGGCGGTTAATGCCTCCGATATTGCGAGGGCAAACAAGGTGTATAACCTTAGCTATAGCTTGACTAAAAATAATCAGCCTATTGCCTTGACTGCACCATTAAAATTCCATATCGCAATACCCTTGAGATATGAAAAAATTGTTGTTCTCTCCCCAAATATCACGGGAGGATACATCAAGGAAAAGGCACAAATAGGTGAGGAGTGGATAGAGTTTACTACCTCATACACCACCCAAGACTATGTTCTTGTAGCTTATGATAACACGGAGCTAGCGGGAAAACCCAACCTATTATGGCTATATATCACCCTTGGCGTGTTGGGCGGAGCAGCGGCAACGGCAGGTGTATTTATTGTTCTAAAGCGCCGCACCTCACTGCCTAAATCCCAAGAGCAGGAAAGTGACAACAACAAAAATGCGGACAGCGGCAGCACCGCTCCCTCTGCAAAACCCAAAACCGCAAGCAATAAGAGTAAGAAAAAAAAGAAAAGTGATAAAAAGCCAAGCAACAGCAACGCTTTTAAAGCAAATAATAACAATAAGGATAGATAAGGAGCGACAGGCAATGATTTTTTTAAAGAAAACCTTTGAATATCTATTTGTGTTGGAAAAGGGCAGGAGATTTTTCATACTGTTTATGTTCTCTTTGCCAATAGGCATATCAGCCGCCTTTATGACACCCACTTGGGCATTTAGCTATTGGGCGGCTAACTATACAACCGGTAACTTTAACTTTTGGGATATATGGAACTTTGGGGCAAATCCTATGGTTTTTCCCATAGCAGGCGCTATATTTCTGCTTATGACGGTGTTTTTCCTATCCGTTCAAGCTACCATTGTTGCACGCTCAATGCGAGTGGGAGTGTTTAAGGTCAACTTTATATTTTCCGAGTTTAATGATAGTTTTTTCCCATCTATATCGTCGGTGGGGCTATATGCGGTCATTTACCTTGCTTACAAAGTGCTAACTACACTTTTCCTCACACTGTGGCAGGCGGTTAACTCTACAATAATATCGTTTGCGTTATCCATATTTTCCCTGTTTTTAATGTTTGTTGGGGTGTGCTTTATGCTGGGGTTTGTTATGCTGTTCTTGCCGCTAATGACTATCACGGGGGTAAGACCGCAAAACGCTTTGGTTGCTAGCCTTAATAAGTGCAGTAAAAATATTACGGGGCTTGCCTTTGCTGTTGCGCTCCCCGTCCTAATTGTCAATGTTGCTGGCGCTTTAATAGGGCTTATCAATATCCCCAGATTGTCGCATATGACAGATAGTATTCTCTTTTCCTTTCTTGCCACTTACCTTTTTACTCTCACTATGGTAAGCTACTATGAGATTGAACAGATAAAAAGAACAGACTATCCAAGAGAATTCTACTACAAAAAATAACCCCGCAGTACGGAGGGAACTATGACTTTTAAAAAATCAATGTCCATCTTTTTAGGTAATATTGATACGCTGTTCAAGGTGCTTTTATATAGCTTTGTGCTAATATTAATTTGCCTTGCCGTTTTGGTGGCAATCATAAGACCGATTGTTGGCGGAATGTTTAATGCTCTAGAACTTGCCGACCAACTGCAAGAAACCGTTAACACTTGGCTAGAAGGGGGACAAGGCTCATTTGGGAAGTTTTTTAGTGATATTGGCGCAACATTTAGCGACAACTCCTTAGGTTTGTGGAATATGTTCTTTATAGTTATGCTCTTTTATGCGCTGTTTAAGTTTTTCTTGCTGCTAACATATATCCCCTTGTCTAAGGTTCTCTGCCGCAAAATGAGCGAAAGTTACACCGAAAAATTTTATGCAGCTTTTGTTGGCTCTCTTGGCAAGTCCCTCCTGTTTGCATTATTGCATACATTGATGACTGTGGCTATTGATGCCGCAATTTTGCTTGGCGGATACTATTTATTTAAATTTATTTATTCTGCATTTAAAATACTCTCCCTAACAATAGTTGCATTTGCCGTGATTATTCTCTTTTCACTAAAAACAACTATGCTAAACCAGTGGGTGCCTAACATCGTATGCGGCAAAAAAGAGGTGTTCCCCGCCCTAAGGAGCGCATTCCCTGCCGCTAAAAGAAGTTTCTCATCAATATTTTCATCCGTATTAGCACTTTATATTATGCTGTTTGGACTAATAGCAAGCACTTGGCTAAGCTCCCTAGGAGTTGTACCAATAATAGCGGTTGCCTCATTTATGGTACTAGAAAATGCCGTAGGACTCACCACTTACTTTAAGGATAACAATCTAAAGTTTTATACAGACGAAATAGAGATAGAATCACACTAATCAGCTGTCTTTTTGCTTTTTGGGAGCAAAAATAAGCTATATTTAATCTCATAAACTATAAGAAAATTAAAAGTATAAGTAACCCCGTTGTATTTTGCAAAAACACAGGCAAATACAGCGGGGTTTAATTTCGTTCAAAATTATTTGCCCCTATGGTTGACATTCGTCATTTGATGATGTTATAATTTAAACAGAATTAGAACATTTGTTCACATTATTGAAGGAGACAATGGAGAAAATTATGCTAGACACCATATGGGCATCTGCCGCACTTTTCGCTAAACCTGATATTAAATTTGCCATTGATGCATACGAAAGGCGACTAAAAATTCTCACAAGCTTTGACTACAATACAACCTGCAATCCGCCAACGAATATATATTATAAAATTATTGAGCTAAGTACAAAAATAGATAATTTGAAAATATTAAATAATGCTCTTTTATCGGCTGTAAAACTCCTAAAACCCGAACAGGGTGAAATAATTAGGCTCTTTTATTTTGATAGGATGACAAAAGAGCTTATTACGGATAAATGTGCTATCACCGCCGACAACTATAAGTATAAAAAGCGTACAGGACTAAAAAAAGCAGCGTTCTTTTTGGATATGCTAGGAATCACCAATGAGAGGTTTATCACTCTGTTTAATGAAGAGCCACTTTTGATACGGAGTTGCTTGTATGCCTTTTCGTTAAAGGAAAAAACCAAGCACTTTGCCAGCACTAGAAAAAAGGCGGCGGCAAAATGAAAGATGTGAATAAGGTATTATTAAAAAAAGCAACAGGGTATACGATAAAAGAAACACTTATTGAATATGTGATAGACGAAAACGGAGTTAAGCGACCTGTAAAAGAAAAACAACAAACAAAATACATACCGCCCGATATTAATGCGCTCAAGACTTACCTTGAACTTGCAGGGGGCGGCGGAACAGAGAATATGTCGGATGAGGACTTGGAGAGGGAGCGCCTAAGGTTGATTGGCACACTAAAGAGCGGTGAGGACGATAAAGAAAACGCAGGAGAAATCTAAAAAACACAGCAGAGGACAATTAAAAAACACAGTAAGGGCATGCAGGGCTGGGGAGCTTGAGGCTTTATTAGGTGGATGATTATTATAGGGTTAGTCGTAATACTTGCGGCTCTTTGAGGGGCGGAACAGCAAAAAGAGCATTAATACCGCTGGCACGCTAAGCCCAATAATAATTATGATTCTAAGCTCACTGCCCTTGATGCCAGAAAAAATGTTGCCGTCAGTATCGGGATTATCGGTGGGTGTGTTGGTTACGGGGGCGGATTCGGGAATAAAATCTTCAATATTCAGTACAGGTTGATTGGTTATCTCACTTTCGATATATCCGTACACTCCGCTGTAATTAATGTAGTACCATATGCCGCTATCGGTGGGATATTTACCCACAAAATAAAAGCCGTTCTCTACGGGTATTTGTGTTATCTCTTTTGCCGCATAGGAGGGGGCGCTCCTCAGCCTTATGCTGCCGTACTTGGAGTAGGTTTCGTCCGACACCCGCATATCAACCCCCGTGCCTTTTGCTGTTGTATGATACCCTGTGGCAGATACTAAATTGCGGCTTATCTTGCCGCTCACACCATTAAAAGTTACATAATAATATTCTGCATCAAAGGAGTCGTTAATTCTGGCAAAATAAGTATCGGGAAGTAAAAATAGCTTTTCTCCCGACATCTCATCCAACAGCCAAACATCACCGCTAATAATTATATGCGGTGTGCCAGTGCCGGCATAAGCGGTTTCTCCGCCTTTGCTAAGCAATACCAGCAAAATTATTGCGAGGATAAAGATAGTTTTTTTCAAGACAAACCTCGTGATTATTATAGCCAACAGCTACATATAGATTATAGTCCGATTAACCTGTCTATAAAACAGAATATTTGTAAATTTATGAGGGAGTTTTATGTTTATAGAAAATGATGTCTTTGATATAGCTAGCAGGCTAAGAGAAGTGGACGCAACTTACAGGGTGCGTTTTAATGGAAAAAACAACAAGTTTGAACTGTATGGGGGACGGGAAAACGCATTTATTTTGGCTTTCCCATACGACAGATTGGACGAAAGGGCGGTATTGCACGCAAGAAAAACCCGAGTAGAGCGCTTGCATCAACTTATTAAGGAGTTGGAGGAAGAAAATAACGCCATAGAAGTTGCCGCAATGAATGACGCTAAGCGCCTCACAGAGGACCAACTTAGAGAGGGGGCGGACAGAGTTTTTTATGAGAAAGACCATTGCTAAAATTCTTGAGATAGAAAAAGAGCAAACCAAACGGTACGAAAAAAATACTCTTGCACGCTATAATAATGGGGAAAAAGTACACGCAAAACAGATGGAGTTCCACCGCTCCGCTGCCAGAAACCGTTGGGTATTTGGCGGCAACCGCAGCGGCAAGACCGAGTGCGGTGCGGTGGAGACCGTCTGGCGTGCAAGGGGGATACATCCTTATAGAGAAAACCGTGCGGGAGCATCGGGTTGGGTTGTGTCCGTTACTTACGAGGTGCAAAGAGAAGTTGCGCAATCCAAAATATTATACTACCTCAACCCCGATTGGGTGTCCAAGATTGTTATGCGAGAAGGCTCTCAAGGCTCACCCGAAACAGGCATTATAGACACAATATATGTTAACAATGTCTTTGGCGGCGTGTCCAAAATAGGGTTCAAGTCCGCCGACCAAGGGCGGGAGAAGTTTCAAGGCGCATCGCTAGACTTTGTATGGTTTGACGAAGAGCCGCCCTTTGAAATTTATGAGGAATGCAAAATGCGTGTGCTAGATAGATGCGGCGAAATGTTTGGCACAATGACACCCCTAAAAGGCTTGAGTTGGGTTTATGATGAGATATATTTAAATCCCTATTCCGACCCCGATATATACTATATCACAATGGAGTGGGGAGATAACCCTTTTTTGAGTGCCGACGAGGTGGAAAAGATGTCACGGGGGATGAGCGGCGACAGCTTGGAAACAAGACGATACGGACGGTTTAGGTGTAACGAAGGGTTGGTGTATCCCGAATTTGACCCATCAGTACATATTATTGAGCCATTTAGCTTGCCCGAGGAGTGGCAGTCTAATATAAGCATAGACCCGGGGCTTAACAATCCCTTATCCTGTCACTTTTACTACCAAGACTATGACGGCAATATTTATGTTGCGGCGGAACATTACGAAAAAGGCAAGGATATCACTTGGCATTCACAAGCAATACTTGAGCTGGCAGAGCGTCTAAATTGGAAAAAAAATTCATCGGGAATGCTTGAGTCGCTTATTGACAGCGCCGCATCGCAAAGAACGCTTGCCTCATCTAAGAGTGTGGCGGAACTCTTTTTTGAGCGAGGCATAGCGGTAAATACCAAAGTTAACAAGGATATGTTTAGCGGGATAGCGACGGTAAAAGATTATTTTTCCGCCCGACCGCCACGCATATTTATTTTCAAGAATTGCGTCAACTTAATACGGGAATTAAAGTCATATTGGTGGGGCGGCGGCGACTCCCCAATAAAAAAAGACGACCACGCTTTGGACGAACTGAGGTACTATCTTATGACAAAACCGATAAAAAAACCGCCCAAAGAGGAAAAAACTATGCACCAACGCTACAAAGAAAACCTTTTACGGCGAAAGATGAACGCAATAAAAAAACTGTAAATAAGCAAACATAAACTATAAAAATTCGGTAAAAATCAGGAGGAACAATGAAGTTTAAAGAAGATTACAGGGATGAACTAATAAAAAATGTGCAAGAGGACTTTGACGCTCGCAGGGAGGCAAGGCGCAATATGGAAGCAAAGTGGCTGCTTAATATAAACTTTATGCTGGGCAACCAATTCGCAGCGATATCCCCCGGGGGAGATATCGTAGACTTTGGCAAGCAGTACTACTGGCAAGAGCGGGAGGTGTATAACCACATTGCGCCTGTAATTGAATCCAGACTTGCCAAGTTTACACGGGTGAACAGCAAGGTTAGCGTGCGGCCTGCAAGCGCATCGGACAACGATATCAACATTGCTAGGCTGTCCTCAAAATTGGTGGAAAGTACGCAGCTTGATAATAATTTTGTAAAACTGCAAGGCTATGCTAACTATTGGGCGGAAATCACGGGAACTGCCTTTTATAAAATTATGTGGAGCGCAGGTAGCGGAAAAATGCTTGCCACAAAGGATGGGAAGTCTGTGTATGAGGGCAATATTAAGCTCATTGTATGTCCGCCGTACGAAATATATCCCGACAGCCTTGCCGCTCCCGACTTGCAGTCTTGCCGCAGCATAATACACGCCAAAGCTTATCCTATAAAAACCATATATGATATTTGGGGCGAGGATGTTAAGGGCGGTGATGTGTCGGTAATCAATATGGACACCGCAGACAGCGGCGGCGGGTTTGGGTACGGCGCAAAGAGTTATAGGGTGTTTAGCGAAGTTAAGACGGGGCATGCGCTTGTAATAGAAAAATATGAGCAACCGTCTAAAGATTTTCCCAATGGACGGTTGGTAATTATTGCCGAGGACAAGCTATTGTACGAGGGAGAACTTCCCTACATAAACGGCAGCGAAGGTACAAGGTGCTTTCCCTTTGTAAGGCAAACTGCTATTGAACAGCCAAACTCTTTTTACGGTATGAGCTTGATAGAACGGCTAATACCCGTGCAGAGAGCGTACAATGCGGTAAAGAACAGAAAGCACGAGTTTATGAACAGGCTTAGCATAGGAGTGATTGCCGTAGAGGAAGGCTCGGTTGATGTGGACGGGCTAGAGGACGAGGGATTGCCTCCCGGCAAAGTCCTTATGTATAGGCAAGGCTCAAATCCCCCAAGACTTATGAGCGCAGGGGCTGTACCCTCCGAGTTTAGAGATGAGGAGGACAGATTGTTAGGTGAGTTTGTCACGATATCGGGGGTAACAAATTATGTTAACAACAACAGTCTAACATCCAACGCAATAAGCGGCTATGCGCTATCGCTGTTATTGGAGCAGGACTATCAGCGGCTATCCGTCACTACCGAAAGCATACGAAATGCTGTGAGAGAGGTGGCAAAGCAGATTCTCCGCTTGTTTAGACAGTTTGCCAGAACAGAAAGAATGATACGGATAAGCGGCGATAACGGGGAACTAGAGATTGCCGCTTTTTTGGGCAGCGAACTAACAAGTGACGATATTGTAATGGAGGCAGACAGTGAGATGGTAGAAACTCCCGCAGTAAGGCGCAGTATGGTTATGGAGCTGTTAAGAAACGGACTTTTGGGTGACGAAAATGGCAAGATAAGCAACCGAAACCGCTCTAAAATACTTGAGATGATGGGTTTTGGCAATTGGGAAAGTGCAAGGAGTACAGAGGACGCTCACATAAAAAAATCCAACATTGAAAACAGCGAGTTAATAAACGGAAGCGACCCAGGCATAGAGGAAGTGGACGAACACGATATCCATATAGAGGAACACTCCAACTTTTTGGTTGAGGGCAGAGATTCGCTATCCGACAAAGCAAAGACGGCAATTAACAATCATATCAAAGAGCATAGGACACTAAAGAGATTAAAGGAATATGCCGACCAATTAAATAGTCAAAAGTAAAAAACAATATAAAAAAAGCAATAAATATGCTAAAAACAGGAGGAAACTATGAACAACAAAGTGTTAGAACAAGCGAGTGCCGAACCCGTTGCGCCTAGCAAAGAAGACATTGCAGGCAGCAGCGACAAGGGAGGTGACGCCTCTTACGGGAAGTTCAGCACCAAAGAGGGGCTTATAGAGGCTTACAATTCTTTGGAGGCGGAATTCACAAGACGCAGTCAAAGAATCAAGGAGCTTGAGGGTTTGGTCAAAAAGCGTGAGGACGATGACAAATGGTCTAAAAAGGTGAGCGAGTTGACCCAAAGATACCCCATAGCAAAAGAGTTAGGCGGTAAAATAGGCGATTATTTAGAGAACAAAAAAGACCTCTTGAATGAGGAAAACTGCTTGGAAA